>Ga0183097_10132_pt1 | contig 255986 bp, 206 predicted proteins | sample BioMet8_FD_128883 | JGI IMG/M metagenome (GOLD analysis project Ga0183097, IMG submission 128883) | Microbial communities from bioreactor (seeded with sewage sludge) at Lawrence Berkeley National Lab, California, USA - Biofuel... | ecosystem: Engineered > Bioreactor > Anaerobic > Unclassified ... | reverse complement strand
GTTTTTTCCACTGTGAAGATATGCAGAAATTTCATATCTTTGTTCTTGGGTTAAATGTTTCATCTTGTAACTGATTTTGTAGGAGATTGAGGGAACAAGATAATTATTTTATCCCATCAGAGAAAGGCGGAAGATAAACATCTTCCCCTTCTCTGAAAAAATATTCAATCTAAAATTCCATCAGTTGCATTTAACACTTGAATTTAGGATTTAATATTGCTTGATGGTGTACCAATGTACAATGTTGAACATCTATTTGGATTCTTTTCTGTTTTTACTCCTGAGGCTGTAAAAAAGGTAAGTTTGTTTAAAAGTAGCTTTCCGGCTCGTTTTGGAGGTAGATTATCGTCGGTGCTTGATGTGAGAACCAATGATGGAGATATGGAAAAATATCATGGAAGTTTTAGTGTTGGCTTACTTGCTGCTAAAGTAAATCTCGAAGGACCAATTGTAAAGGGTAAAACATCTTTCAATATTTCTGCACGAAGAACGTATGCCGATCTTCTTATTACTCCGTTTGTTAAAAGTGATGATAATCTAGGTTATTATTTCTATGATGTAAACGCGAAGATCAACCACAAATTCTCGGATAAAAGTCGCCTTTTCATAAGTACATATAATGGGAGAGATGTATATCACTATGATTCTAATAGTTCCGATAAAAACACTTATGATTCTGATTATAACTCCCAACATCAAACAGTTACGGTTGAAACGATTACTAAAGATAAGGTTAACTTTAATTGGGGAAGTACAATTATAGCTGGACGGTGGAATTATATTTTTAATAATAAACTTTTTAGTAACACTACTTTAGCCTTTAACGATTATCATTTTAAGTTGGGCATGTTGAGTTTTCAAAAAGAAAAGCGAAACAGCAATTATTCCGAATACAATTATCAGGCAAAGTATAATTCAGGAATAAAAGACTGGACGTATAATATTGATTTTGACTATGATCCTGTGCCAACACACCATGTGAAATTTGGAGTTGGATATTTATATCATAATTTTTGTCCGGAAGTAACAACTTCTAAAATTCACGAACAAGAGAATGAGCAATTAAATGATACTACATATCAAAGTGCATCAAATAATAATGTTCATGCTCATGAAATGTCTCTTTATGGGGAAGATAACTTTAACTTAACAGATAGATTCAGAATAAATGCAGGAGTACATGTTTCTTGTTTTAACGTTCAAAATCAGAGCTATTTTTCTATTCAGCCACGAATTTCTTCCCGTTACCAGCTGACCGATGATTTTGCCCTGAAGGCTTCATATACAAAGATGAATCAATATATTCATTTATTGTCAAATTCCAATATTTCTTTGCCAACCGATTTGTGGGTTCCAACTACAAAGAAAATAAAACCAATGAAAGCTAATCAATATTCTATTGGAGGATATTATACCGGGATAAAAAACTGGGATTTTTCTGTAGAAGGATATTATAAAGGCATGGACAATGTGCTTGAATATAAAGATGGAGCGTCTTTTTCAGGATCATCAAGTGGATGGGAAAATAAAGTTGAAATGGGAAAAGGGCGCTCTTTTGGTCTGGAATTTCTTGCACAAAAGGTGGAAGGCAGAACAACTGGTTGGATTGGTTATACTTTAGCCAAAAGTGACAGGCAATTCAAAAAAGGTGGAATTAATGATGGTATTCGTTTCCCTTATAAATATGATAGAAGACATAATATCAATATTGTTTTGAATCATAAATTATCAAAGAAAACGGAAGTGTTTGCATCCTGGACATATTCAACAGGAAATGTAGCTACTATTGCTGAAGAAAAAACTACAGTTATTCGCCCTGCAGATGTTGGATATAATCAATGGTGGAATCTTAATAATTCTCAATCTTCTCATGGCTATTCATATGTTTACACCGAAAAATATATAAATCACCGCAATAATTATCGTCTACCAGACAGCCATTGCCTGAATATTGGAATAAACTTTAATAAGAAAACCAAGCATGGCATGAGAACATGGAATTTTAGTATTTACAATGTTTATAATGCAATGAACCCTTCTTACATATATTTAAGTACAAAAGAAACAAGGGGGTATAATATGTCTGGCGAAGAGGTTGTCTCTACTAAACCGATAATAAAGAAGGTTACTATATTACCATTTATTCCATCTTTAACTTATACATATAAATTTTAGACATCATGAAGAAATATATTATAATTATCCCTGTTTTTTTGTTGTTATTGACTGCATGCACAAACGAAATACCTTTTGATGTAAAAGATAGTGAAAGTAAGATGATTATCAATACACTGATTAATGCAGATTGTTCGGACAATCGAATTTTTGTAAGTCTCACGGGTAAAGAGGATATTGCATCTATTGATAATGTTGCTGTTAATCTTTATGTTAATGGAGTATTAAAGGAAGAGCTGGAAACTATTCCAGATTCTGATAGTAGCTCAAAGGTAAAGGGCTTTCTCATAAAACACACAACTTTTAAACCTGGCGATAAGGTAAAGATTGAGGCTGCAACTGCAGATGGTAAATATTATGCCTGGGGAGAAGAAACTGTTCCAGAGCGTGTTGATATTATAAAAATTGATACGGCTACTGTTAGGATGAAGGACATATATAGTGATTCTTATTCACCCTATCTTCGTTTTAGAATTACGTTTAAGGATATTCCCAATAAAGAAAATTTCTACAGAGTTGTTCTTGAGAAGAAGATTACAAGAGTTTCGACTAATCAGTATAGCGGGCATGATGAAACAGTAGTGACTTATGGTTATAGTTTTATATCCAGAGAAGATGTAGCTCTTACCGATGGAAGACCTGGTACTGCTGATGATGAAGAAAATGGCATTTCTACTTCTGTCTCTAATACTTATGGTGTTTTCAATGACTCCAGATTCCTTAATAGTGAATATACATTAAATATTAGTCAGAGTAAAACTTCTTATTATTATGGTGATGATTTAAAAGAAGAACAAATAAGTGTAACTGTATATTTGCAGAGTATATCTGAAACAGAATATTATTATCTTCAGGCATTAAATAAATCAATCGATATTGTTGATGATGATATCTTATCTGAATCGATTCATCTACCTACTAATATAAATGGAGGTATTGGTTTGTTGGGAATTTGTGCCGAAAGTTCTAAAATATTGCAGACTTATAATTGGAAAGCTAAATAGTAGTTTCAAGAATCTGATAAAAGAGATTAGAACAATGCGTGCTAATCTCTTTTATTAATTACGGCTATATCATAAAAAGAACATCAAAATAATCTGTGCAATAATAACTCTAAGGAACATGCTTAGTGGATAAACAGTAGCATAAGATACAGATGGATTATCTCCCGGAATAGTATCATTAACATAATTCAAAGCCATTGGGTTGGCCATACTTCCGCAAAGCATTCCGGATACAGAACCAAAATCGACCTTCATTACTTTTAATGCAATTAGTCCGGTGATAATAACAGGGACAAAAGTGATGGCAAATCCTAAACCAATCCAAAGAACTCCTTCTGGACGAACCACTGTTTCAAAGAAATGTGCTCCGGCATCAAGTCCAAGGCAAGCCAGATACATTGCCAATCCTAATCCTCTTAGCATCAGGTTGGCACTAAGTGTAGTGTAAGTAACCATGTGCAAACGCGGGCCGAAGGTTCCTATCAGAATTCCCACAACAATTGGTCCACCTGCTAATCCTAATTTAACAGGAGCACTGATACCAGGAAGAGTAAATGGAATACTTCCCAGTGCCAATCCAAGGATGATACCTATAAATACAGCTACCAGATTAGGTTCCTTCAGACTTTTCACTGCATTACCTAAAACCTTCTCCACATTCTGGATGGCTGCAGCTTCTCCAACAACTGTCAGTCGGTCGCCCATTTGCAAAACCAGCTCGGAAGTAGCCAGAAGCTGAACTCCGGCGCGGTAAACACGGCTGATGTTTATTCCATAATGATTTCTCAAACGGAGTGAACCAAGCTTTTTCCCGTTAATTTCGGGGCGGGTAACAACGATACGTTGTGAGATAAGCTGACTGTCGATAGCATTCCAGTCAATATCTTCTTTATTCCAGTCGGTACTTTCCTGCTCTCCGAATAGAACAGTAAGTGCTTCTACATCTTTTTCTGAAGTAACAACAAGCAATTTGTCTCCTTTTGCTAAAAGTTTTTCAGATGTTGGAATTGTTACTTTGCCATCTCTCCAAAGGCGGGAAATAACAAACTTCATGCTGCTGAGATGTGCTATATCTTTAATACTTTTGCCATAAATACCAGGATTGAAAACCTGAAATTCCGCAATATATGTTTTGTTTGTATTCTCTTTATCGTGATCAATTAAATCGCCTTTTCGTACAAAGATTTTTCGTATCAACAAGATGGCGATAATTACTCCTACAACTCCCAACGGATAAGTAACGGCGCAACTTAATGCCGGTGCACTCGATGGAAGTCCCATTTGCTGAAGTGTTTGCTGAGCGGCACCAAGGGCAGGAGTGTTGGTTGTTGCTCCGCAAAGTATTCCAACCATATCCGGCAATGATACCCCGGTAGTATAGTGGCAAACTATCGTAAATATGGTGCCAAGTGCAATAAGAATCAGTGAAAGTGAGTTAAGTTGTATACCCTCCTTGCGGAATGAACCGAAAAAACCCGGACCAACTTGCAATCCCAATGAATAAACAAATATCACTAATCCGAAACTTTCTGCGTAATTAAGCATCATCGGGTCAATGGAGAGACCAAGATGTCCGGCAAGGATACCGGTGAAGAATACAAAAGTAACGCCAAGTGAAATTCCCATTACGTGAATTTTTCCAAGGCCAAGCCCAATTGCAGAGATTAGGGATAAAATTACTACAGCTTGCAGCGCTGAATGATCCAAAAAAAGAGTGTTAAGCCATTCCATGCTTATGGTTTTATTAGGTTGTTTTTTCGGGCTGCAAAGATAGAAACTATTTTATGAAAAGTTGATTTTTTATTTATAAAATATACAGTCGAATGGTTATTATCTTTTTTATCCGGAGGGTTACTCTTTAAAAAAGAACGATACCAAGTTCTACAATAGGCTTATCTTCAAAAGTTTTGTTTTTTGAATAATACCTTGTTACGTCATAACCTCCTGAAGCAAATACTCCAAATTTCTCAGTAAGATGATATTCCAGATTCAAACGTGCCTGAAGCGCATACATTCTTGCAGGAATATTTTCCTCGTACTTGTTATGGAATGTCTCAATATGCTGATAGCCTAAATCACCGCTTAAGAATAAGTTTTTGGCAATATCGAATCCTAATCCGGTTCTATAGAATGCAGAAGCAGATATTTTCTTATCAAAATCAAAATAGTGACTTCCTAAACCTAGTATTGTGTAGAATAGTTTGTTCTTAAAACGCATTGCCACATTGGTCTTGGTTGTATTTCCACCGTATACCATTAACTGATAACGAGTATCCGGATTAACATTAATCAAACCAAATTTAGCAGCAGCCGAACTTTTACTCTTGTTTACTATACCAATTTGTACGCCATCTGTAGCAAAATCAGCTCTGTTATAAAGACCTATCTGGACTCCGTGCAGACTTTGAGCAACGTTTCCTAATCCGGCAATCTGCAATCCTTTGGCGTGAACACTTATATTGGCCAAACCCGAAAGCTGAATACCGCTTGTTTGTCCTCCTGAAATATTAGTCAGAGAAGCAATCTGAATTCCATTTGTGTTATTGCCCGAAATATTCATTAATCCACCAACAGCAACTCCGGAAAGATTAGAACCTATAATATTTCCAATTCCACCCATCTTTATTCCTTTAGACGTGCCGCCACCTTCTATATTCAATATTCCGGCAATGCTTACACCGGTGGTAGTTGTTCCGGTTATATTCATCATGCCCGATACAAGCAGAGCCTTAACATTGTTTCCGGTTATATTCATTAATCCACTGACTCCTATGCCGTGCAGGTTATTTCCGGTAACATTTGCTATGCCCGATCCGATAAATCCGGCAGCTTCATCTCCGTTTATATTGGTTAATCCGCTTAATTGTATGCCCTTCATGCTTCCACCGGCTATATTGGATAATCCGGATACCTGAATACCATATACACTATTTGAAGCAAAAGAACCAAATACGTTAAGACCTATTCCTTTTAATTGATGAAGGCTTGAAACAATGCCCAGATTTAAATAAGTAGTCTGAGTTGTGTCACTGGGTTGAGTTGCAATATTTTTCCATAATGAGAGGCAAACTCCTCCGGATTTATTTTGTGCTTTGCAAGGAATACAACATAAAATTAATGAAGCTGTAAGGAATATGATATAACGTGTAGTTGTTTTCATCTTAATATAAATTGTTGTATAATGTATTAAGTTAAAAATTATGTTGCAATATTACACAATTAATTTGACACAACCTTATGTCTAACTCTTTTTGTAACCAAATAGAATAGAAAAGGACTACAGTAAATTTCAGGAAGCTCTACACTTAAAAATAAAAAGGTGTACACCATTTGTTTATTTGGTGTACACCTTTTAGAAAACTATTTCTTTTGTATTTACTTAGCTTCCGTTATCCTTTAGCTTCAGTATAAAGGAATCTCTTAATACTTCTTTTTGGAGTCTTTTCAAACTCTTCCGGATAAATCTTCATTTTGCTTATTTGACTGTAAGCCGGAAGCATTGAGTTTAGTTCCACACGGTTTTCTTCCATCACTTTTTCAATATCTTCGTTAGTTAAACCGTGAGCAAATGCATCGTCAAAGTCAGGATAAACAAGTCCTACCAGTTTATCATTCTGTGAAACAATTAGAGACTCAGAAACATAAGGAAGGTTATTGAGTAAATCTTCTATTTCTTCAGGATAGATATTTTGTCCGGATGCGCTTAGAAGCATATTTTTACTACGTCCTTTGATAGTAATATTTCCTTCAGCGTCGATAACTCCCATGTCGCCGGTGTGCAACCAGCCGTCTTTGTCGATAACCTGAGCGGTTGCCTCTTCGTTTTTGAAGTATCCCAGCATAACATTGTCACCTTTGGTAATAATCTCGCCGGCAATATTTTCAGGATCTGGAGAATCAATCTTTACCACCATACGTGGAGCAGCTTTACCGCAAGAACCCATCTTGAATTTCTTCCAGTCCTCGTAAGCAATAATTGGTCCGCATTCTGTCATTCCATAACCTACAGTGTATGGGAATTCAATCATTTTAAGGAATTGCTCAATTTCTTTGTTAAAGGCTGCACCTCCGATGATAATTTCTGCGAACTGACCGCCAAACGCATTTATCATCTGCTCGCGGATTGTTGCTTTAATCTTATCATTGATAATTGGAACCTTCATTAAAATTTTCATTGTTGGAGTTTCCAGTTTTGGCAAAATGCTCTTCTTGATAATCTTTTCGATAATCAAAGGTACTGCTACAACAAGGTGAGGCTTAATTTCGGCGAAAGCCTGGAATATAATCTTTGGAGTTGGCATTCTTGTGAGGAAGTAAATATGGCACCCCACAGAGAATTCATAAAGAAATTCAAATGCCATTCCATACATATGAGCTAACGGAAGCATAGAAACAATGCTGTCACCAGGATTCAATGTCAGAACTTCGTGTGCGAAAGTCATGTTCGACCACAAGCAGCGGTAAGGCAACATCACACCTTTTGAATAACTTGTTGTTCCAGATGTATAGTTGATAAGCGCCAGTTCATCTGGTTTATCTTTATAGTAAGAAACATGCTCCGGACGGAAATTTTTTGGGAATTTTTGTCCGAACATCTCATTCAAATGCTCGCGTGCATGAGTAAGTTTCTCAGAACGGGATACAAGTAATGAAAAGTCGTTCATCAATACAATACCTTCGAGTAAAGGCATTGCGGCTTCATTCAGGTTCTCCCACACCACATCTCCAACAAAAAGCAATTTAGCTTCTGAATGGTTCACGAGGTTGTGAACATTGTCTGCTTTAAATTCGTGAAGAATAGGAACTGCCACAGCTCCGTATGTTACCACAGCTAGAAACGAAACTGCCCAAAAAGAACTGTTTCTTCCGCAAATAGCGACTCTATCACCTTTTTTGATGCCGCTTTCTTCTAATATAATATGTAACTTTTCGATTTTTCTGGCTACATCTTTGTACTGGAGTGTAGCTCCTTTATAGTCAGTCAGGGCATCTAAGTCCCAATTCTTTTTAATGCTATTTTCTATGAACGCTATAAAACTTTGTTCCATGTTTTCTGCACAATCTATATTATTTTGTGCAAATATATATGTTTCTCATCGCTTTCCAAATTAAAAAGTGGAAAAAGTGGAATTGCTACCAATAGAAGAGCTATTTGTACCAATAGAATAATAGCAGACATTAGAAATAAAAAAATATCCGCTACAACACATTTATTGTAGTGGATATTTTTCTTTGAGTATTTAGATAACTTATTCTCTTTCACTGAAATATCTAAGGAATTGAGTCCTTTCGTACATGTTTGCGCAATTCACATCTTTGGCTTTCATCAAACCTTTAAACTGAGAAATATTTTCAAAACCTTTTTCTGTCATCCAGTTTTCTATAGTTTTCAGCATTGGACGGATGCACTGACTACCTGTTTTATAGATAACACTGCAAAGTTCTACGGCCGATGCTCCCACAAGAATAGATTTAATTGCAGCTTCGGCACTGTGTACTCCTCCCGAGGCAGCATAATCAATATTGCTAACTGTGGCAGACGAGATTCCAATCCATCTTAAAGATGCGGTTAGATCACTTGGAGAACTCAGAACTTCTCCTGAAATATACTCTAACTTCTTTATATCAATATCCGTTTGATATAAACGATTGAATAATACTATTCCTTCAGCACCTTGAGCCCTCAGCTTATTAATTAATGACACAGGATTAGTAAGGTGCGTACCCAACTTTACAATAACAGGAATACGTATCTTGCTCTTTACATTCTTTAAAATGCTGATATGCTTTTTCTCAAATTCTCCACATTCATAATATGGAGAAGCCTGAATACTCAATATATTCAGTTCAAGCGCATCAGCACCTGCCTGTTCAATTTTACGAACGAATTCAATCCATTCTGTGTCCGTACAACAATTTATACTGGCAATAATAGGTATTGAACAGTTCTTCTTACTTTCCTGAATAAGTTTTAGATAATCGGATAAATCTTTTTCATGGATATGCTCAGTCAGAAAATTGCCACCTTCCGGAATGTATGCTTGCTCATTCGTCTGTTCAGCTTTTAACATGATCTGTTCCTCGAAAAGAGATTTTAGTACTATGGCTCCGGCTCCCGCCAGTTCCAGCCTTTCATTCTTTTCTACACTACCTGTCAGTCCTGAACTGCTAACAATTAAGGGATTTTTTAAATGTAATCCCGCGAATTCTGTTCTTAGGTCTATCATAAATTTTGCACATTAGTAAATCCTTTCTCCGAAGATCTTACTTCCCACGCGGACTAAAGTGCTTCCTGCGGCAATAGCCATAGGATAATCATGAGACATGCCCATCGATATTTCTTTAAAGTCCGGCTTTTGGTCAAAGTAAGATTGCTTTACCTCGGTAAAGAAACTACTTAAAGAACAAAATTCAGCCTCAATTTGTTTTGTAGAATCAGTGTATGTTGCCATACCCATTAATCCCTGGATGGATATATGGGTAAGGTTTTTCCATTCTTCGTTGGCTAACATATCTTTGCATTCATCAAAACTGAAACCAAACTTAGTTTCTTCTTGTGCAATATGAATTTGTAATAAGCAAGGAATTATTCGTCCGGCTTTTTCTGCCTGTTTATTGATTTCGCACAGCAATCTGTAACTGTCAACCCCATGAATCATGGAAACATAAGGCACAATATACTTTATCTTATTGGTTTGTAAGTGACCAATAAAATGCCATTCGATATCTTTTGGCAGAGCTTCATATTTATCTGTCATTTCCTGCACTTTACTTTCTCCGAAAATTCGTTGCCCGGCATCATATGCTTCCATAATTGATTCTTTGGGATTGAATTTGGAAACAGCTACCAACCTTACTCTTTCGGGGAGTTCTGAAAGTACATCCAGTAAATTGCTTTTAATGCTCATTTTATTATTGATTTTCTCCTGCTTGTGGAAATTCCGGTTTTACATCAGGTTCTGAAGAGTATGGGTAAACATCCATAATTGCGGTTTCAGCCACAGATGCAATAACATAATCGGCCATAGTTCCCTTCATTCCTTCATCCAGGTTTTTAACAGCTTCGCGAAGGTCGCCTGCCTGAACGAGTACGTTGGTAGAAGTTTTCTTTTCTGCACCACTTTTCTCATCAAGAGTAACGAATTGTAGTTTACATCTAAACCAACGGTCGCCTGTTTCATCTTCAAAAAGTTCGCTGTAGTTAGCTCTTTTAATATCAGCTACTGTAAATTCTCCCGAAATAAACGGAGAAATCTCTTCAATGATACGAGCTTCTGCTTCTGTAAAACTTAGAGCATCAACCAAATATGGCTCAGTAACCTTTTTATTCATCCCGTTTTCCATTACTTTTTCGTAACGGATCTTGCATTCAAACCAAGTGTGCATCATATAACTGTCTAATAATTAGTCGTTAAAATAATTTATAAATTAGATGTTTATTGAATTGGCGTAAACTCTTATAATCAGACTATAAAAGTTGGATAAGCTTATCCATAAACTAAAAGCAAAGATACTTGTTTTTTTATTTGTTTTCTGTAAGGTCAGGAAATAAAATGCCTTTAAATTTATAAATAGAAGCAATGATTTTGTTTTTATTTTAGAGCAATTGTTGCTATAAAACTCTTAAAAGTAGTGGTAGATGAGTAGAAAAGTAGCAGATGTGTAGCAGATAAAAAAAACATCTGCCACCATTGAAATTGCTATTGATAAAGGATTCTAGCTATATTGGTGGCAGATGTAGCAGGTGTTTTTTATTTTTCTAATTTATTTTCTCCAGTTTTATTGCAAATCCTCCTCCGGGAGCTAAATGAATGTTCAAAGTAGAGGAAGCATTAACAACCAATTCTTCTTTCTTGTAATCCCGGCCGGCACGGTGAGCATTTTTTCCATCTTTAAAAACAGTAGCTTTATAGTCCCCTTTTCCTAAGAAAGAGAAATTAATTGCAAGATCTCTTGGAGTCCAATCAGTTAATCCTCCAACATAGAAATTATTTCTGGATTGTCTTTGGGTAACAATGTACTCACCGATTTTTCCATCCAATACTTTTGTATCGTCCCATACGGTAGGAACTTTAGCTATAAAGTCCAGGCATTCAGTTTCGCGCATATAGTTTGATGGATTATCACACAACATATTGAATGGAGATTCCAGAATAACATATAAACCTAGTTGATGGCATCGGGTTCCCTGACTCATAGGTTCCGAATTAATAGGAGTATAACATCCTTTTGCTGCATTACGCATGGCTCCCTGGGTATAATCCATTGGTCCGGCTGCCATACGAATAAAAGGTATAGTTACATCATACTTTACCATGTTTGTTGTGGCGGGCGACCATTTCAATTGTTCCAATCCATGAACTCCTTCAAAGTTAAGAACATTAGGGTAGGTGCGGTTTAGTCCGGCTGGTTTATACATTCCGTGAAGATCAAGAATAAGATGATACTTGGCACAAGTGGCAGCAGCGCGATAGTTGAAATCTACAATCTCCTGATCGTCCCGGTCCATAAAATCTACTTTAAATCCTTTAACTCCAAGTTCAGAATAGTATTTGCACACATTTTCCATATCACGGTTAAAAGCATGATATCCTGCCCAAAGTATAATACCAACATTCTTTTTTGCTGCATAGTCAACTAGTTCTTTGATATTAATTTCTGGCACAACCTGCATTAAATCACATTTTAGATTAACAGCCCATCCTTCGTCAAGAATAACATATTCCAATCCGTTTGCAGAAGCAAAATCAATGTAATATTTATAGGTGTCGTTATTTATCCCGGCTTCGAAATCTACATTATATATATTCCAGTCGTTCCACCAGTCCCAGGCTACCTTTCCGGGTTTTACCCATGAATAGTCAGGAACTCTCGAAGGAGCAGCAAGTTTATAAGTCATATCACTTTCTGCAAATTGCTTATCTTCCGAAGTAATAATTGCTACACGCCAGGGAAACTCGCGTGCACCATTTACCTTAGCTATAAAGTTTTCGCGTTCTTTAACCCTAAATTGCAACATATTATGTCCTCCTTGCTCTGTACGCTTAGGATAAGGAGCAAAGACTCCATTTAAAGAATTACCATCCTGAGCCTTATTAAGATAAAGTCCCGGATAACTTTCCAAATCAGCTTCAGTAATACAAACTTTAATACCATTACAGGCTTCTACTACTAACGGAAGAAACATCAGTCTGTTACTGTCTAATTTTGATAAATTGTCTGTGGTATAAGTATTTTCGAATGAATTATGGAATTGCTTCTCAAAGTCTTTATAATTACTTACTCCATCCAGGCGAACATAAGGAACTGTTGCCGGACAATCGTTCGCGAAATTATATTTTACCTCTTCGTTTTGAACAGTGAATGGCATCTTTCTATAGCTGATAAAGCGATATGTAACACCGTCGTTATATACCCTGAACTTTATTCCCCAGTCTTTTTTAAACCGAAGAGTCAGTTCATTACAGTTGTCTGTTATCTTCGCTCTTTTATAGAATGGCGAAGTAATTTTCTGATTTATTATTCTTTTTGTGCTTTTATCAAGCTTTGCGTTTTTTCCCCATACTTCTCCTGAATTCAGAGTCATGGATATAGGAGAAGCTGCAATGACTGTCTGATTATTACTGGTTACCGTATAGGTTATTTTATCTCCAATTGATATGCTTGTTTGTATCTTTCCGTCGGGAGAAGAGACAGACTGTGTTTTTTGTGCAAAACCTATTTGTGCACAAAGACTACAGAATACAATTATAAGTAATTTCTTATTCATACTTCTTTTATATAACATATAAATTAGTGCATTAGTAATTATCTGTCCGGAAAGGTACCATTGGCTGTTCTCTATTGTTATAAAGATTTCCTATCTGGAAGTTACGGAAGCAGTATCTTACAGCTACCGGCTCTATTACATTTTCACTGTATACAATAACTATTTTCTTATTTAAGTCTACAGTTGCAATAGCTGGATAGAATACTTTGTCAGCTCCTGCTACTTCAAATCCATTGATTCCTTTTTCACGACTAAAGCCATCCTGGGTATAATTGAAACTAAGATAAGCTTTACCATCTTTTACTTCCATTGATTTATATTCCGGACCATTACATGCAACGGTGTTATAGCCATAAGTCTTATTTAAAGCCATATAGCAAAGACGTTTCCCTACCAAAGTTTTATTTTTTGGATGTATATTGGCTGCTTCATATTCTTCAACCAAATCATTTGTGGAAATCATTCCACTATTAGGAATTAAAGATTGTGCTTTATATTGAGCTTCCCTTAAATAAGCTCCAGATTCTCCTTCGCCATATTGGAAAGGAGCAATTTCAACGAAATAGAAAGGTAGATTGCCTAGTCCCCAATTTTTACGCCATAATTCTACCATATTTGCTAATCTTTGCGCATAAGTATCTTGGTTTCCCACATTCGATTCACCTTGATACCACAAGAATCCTTTAATTGTATAATTAGTTAATGGTTTAAGCATACCATTATACATAAGCAATGGTCTTAAATAATCACGAACATTGTTTATACCTTCCTTAGATAAATCAATATCCTTATATGTTTTAAGAATTTCCTTGTTAGTCCAGCTTTCTACCCTTGAACCTCCCCAGCTACAATTAATAACACCAACCGGAACATCAAGAGCACGATTCAGTGAAGTGGCAAAATGATAAGCGGTTGCACTGAACAAGGCTGCGGTTTCCGGATTACAAACCTGCCATTTACCTGGACAAGAAGTTTGTGGTGTGAAGCTTGGAGTTTTGGGTACTGTTGCAAATCTGATTCCTTTATTTTGTCCGGCGTTAGCAATTGTTTCGTTTGCGTTCATTATTGGACAATTCCAAAAGCCGTTAAGTGGCATTTCCATATTTGATTGTCCGGAACAAAACCATACTTCACCGATTAATATATTTTTTAGTGTAACACTCTCACCATCTGAAATTGAAATTTCTCTGCTGTCATAACTACCCTTTGGAGTTGATATCCACAATAACCACTTACCATCTTTATCAGATTGAGTTTGAACACTGTTTTTGCTCCAGGATACTTTAACAGATATTGTTTTATTTGGAGTTGATTCTCCCCAGAGTTTTACTTTAGTGTTTTGTTGCAATACCATGTTATCGCCCAGAATCTCTGGTAATTTTACTTTCGCATTTGCTCCTAAAGTAAGAAGAGCAAACAGCATTAGACAACTTAATTTGTTTTTCATTGTATATTTAGTAATTAAAATTTAGTCAATCAGATCTTTTATTATATAGATTCCACATTCAATAGCAATATCAGCTACTTTCCTTATTCATAGGATACAAAAGTTGTATTGATATTACTGTCCGATTCATTGCTACAGGATAGCAATATTATAGATGCAAAGGAAAAAAAAATAATTCTGATAAAGGTTGATATTGATTTCATAATATGAATAAGCTGGCTTATTATTCCGAGCCGAAAATACAGAAAATAAATGAGAACATTATTGCAGACGTTAGAATTGTATTATAAATAATCAATAAAGTATAGTTTTTCTTATGTTTAAATAAATTGTGTTATGGAATCTCTTGAAAGTTTTGTATTTAGCGATTTTATTCTTTGATTACTCGAGTTTTTTTACGAGTTTTGTGAACTGTTAATCACTGATAACCCAGTTCTTTTATGAAAAAGCACTTATATCTATACTTTATTCTTTTTATTCTATTTATTCTATTTCCTTCTTTTGCTTTAGCCCAAGGCAAATTTATGTTTAAACATCTGGAAGTAAGCAATGGGCTTTCTCACAGTCAGGTTAATTACATCTATAAAGACAGCAGAGGATTTATGTGGTTTGGTACTGTTTCCGGACTAAATCGTTATGATGGATATTCCTATAAACTATTTCAGCACAACCAGCAGGATACTACTTCTATAATAGATAACTATATATCCAATATTCAGGAAGATGCTGATGCAAATCTATGGATTAATACAGGCTCCGGTTATGTAATTTATGACTCAAGAAAAGAACGATTCAAAAGAAATGTTGCTAATGAATTAAGGAAGTTGGGTATTCAACGAAATGTGGAATCAATCTTTATTGATAAGCAGAAAAATTTGTTGTGTTATGTCAGAGGATTGGGGGTTTATCAATATCAGAGTGCATCTAAGAAACTGCTTTTATTTGCACAAGATGGTCGGGCTGGTAACTTGAGTAGAGGTATTATAACAGATATTCGTGAAGGTAAAGCCTATTATGTAATAATGTTCCAATCGGGACTGATGGAATGTATAAATAAAAAAACGGGAAAGATTCTTAGAAAAGAAAATTATATTCCTGCTAACTTTGGTATAAATACTAATAAATTTTTTGTTTATGTTGATTCTGATAACGATTGTTGGGTGTATACTGAAGGTAGTTATGGTTTGTGGCTTTATCATGCAAATACCAGAAGCTGGGAATATATCAGTAATATGCCAACCAAATCGGTATATACGCTTTCCAGTAATGTGGTTAAAGATATAGCACAGGATGCTAACGGAAATGTATGGATTGGAACTGACCATGGTGGAATTGATGTTATTAACAAGAAAAAGGAACAGGTAATTAATCTAGTGAATGATCCTACTGACGAACGAAGTATTTCTCACAATACTATAAATTGTATTTATAGAGATAATACCAATATTATTTGGGTAGGGACTTATAAAAAGGGGATATCTTATTATAGTGAGAGTATCTTTAAGTTTGAAGTAGATCACATGTCTTATTATGCTAATCAGAAAAACTTTAATAATGATGCTACTATTTTGGCTGAAGATACTAAAGGAAACTTATGGATTGGTACTAATGGTGCAGGAGTAATATGCTATAATAAGTCCACAGGGATGCGGCAACTCTATCAACATATACCGGGGCAAGAGTCTTCTTTAGCCGGAAATATTATTGTGAGTCTTTGTGCATCGCGAGATGGAAAAGTTTGGATTGGGACCTATCTGGGAGGAATGGATTGTTTTGATGGTAGTCGTTTTATTCATTACAAACATGATCCGAATAATCCTAATTCTTTGGCTAATAATAATATCTGGTCTATTGTAGAGGATAATGAAGGATATATCTGGATTGGCACGCTGGGAAATGGTCTTCAGCGACTGAATCCTAAAACCGGACAGTTTCTGACTTTTAATAATAGGAAGGCACAACTACTTACTTCCGAATATATATCTTCTCTTTGCCTTGGGCGCGATGATATGCTTTATATAGGGACTGCTATTGGTGTAACCACTTACAATATAAGAACGGGCGTTTTTGAACGATTTACAACCAATAAACGGGGCGATCAGCCTTTCTCTACTAATAATGTGAATCAGTTGTATGTAGATAGTCGCGGACTTTTATGGGTGGCTACTCGTGAAGGGTTAAATATCTTTGATCGTAAAAATGATAAGATAACTGCTTTATTTAAGACAAACGGACTTCCTGACAATGTGATTACGGGAGTTATTGAAGATACTAACAAAAATATGTGGGTTACAACCTCCAATGGGGTTTCAAATATTATAGTTGCTACAAACCCTAAGACTGGCGATTACTCGTACACCTTCTATAATTATGATGAACGTGATGGCCTGCAAAGTAGCGAGTTCAATATGCGTTCCATACTCAGATCTTTCCGTGGAGAAATTCTGATGGGAGGAATCCGGGGCTATAACATTTTTAATCCTGAGGTTATAAAATATAACAGAACTTTACCCAAAGTAGTTTTTACCGACCTGCAACTGTTTAATAATAGCGTGAAAGTTGATTCTGTTTATGACGGAAATTTAATTCTTAAAGAAGGCCTAAACTGGACAAAAGAAATTAAACTGAAATATCGTCAAAATGTTTTCTCTGTTGAGTTTTCATCTATGAATTATGTTTTGCCCGAAAAGACAAAATATGCCTATAAACTTGAAGGTTTTAATCAGGATTGGTTGATAGCCGACGAGAATGTTCATAAAATAACCTATACCAATCTTGCCCCCGGAACTTATACTTTAATGGTGAAGGCTGCAAATAGCGACGGATTCTGGAATGAGAGTGCAGCTTCACTTAAAATAGTAATAGAACCTCCTTTCTGGCGTTCCGGATTTGCTTATCTGTTTTATATCCTTATTATTATAGGTCTGCTGGTTCGTGCTAGAATTATGATTCTTACACGCGAACGAAATCGTTATAAATTAGAGCAAGTAGAACTTGAAGCTAAACGTAATCACGAGATTGACGACATGAAGTTACGCTTCTTTACGAATATAAGTCATGAATTACGTACTCCACTTACTTTAATTATCTCTCCATTGGAAAATGTAATTAAAGTAATAAACAACGATGAGCAGAAGCAAAAGCTCGAGATGGTGCATCGTAATGCAATCCGCTTACTTCACCTTGTAAATCAACTTATTGATTTCCGTAGATTAGATGTTCAGGGACATCAGGTAAACCTTTCGTATGGTGATATTGTAGCCTATATAAAAAGTGTATCCTCTACTTTTGCCGAACTTTCGGAAAAGAAAAATATCCGGCTAACCTTCTATTCTGCTATAAACGAATTGCGTATGGAATTTGATGAGGATAAGATGGGAAAAATTATGATGAATTTACTTTCCAATGCATTTAAGTTCACAAACGAAGGAGGTCGCGTGGAAGTACATCTTGATTTGTTACCAGCTTCGGGAGACGGTCAGCCGGAATTATTGGAAATTCGTGTAGCAGATACAGGTATTGGTATCAGTGATGATGAAAAAGATAAAATATTTGATCGCTTTTATCAGGTGAAACAAACCGATGAACATAAGTTTGGTGGTAGTGGAATAGGTCTTAATATGGTTAAAGAGTTTGTTCTATTGCATAAAGGAACTGTAGAAGTACACAACAATACCGGAAAAGGAAGCATCTTTGTTATTACCATTCCTGTAAATCGAAAAATGGAGGAAGGAAAGAAAGTTACGATTACAGAAGGAAAAGTAGCTGTTCTTACAGAAAAACAGGAAGACTTGACTGATATGCAGGAAGTGCATGAAGAAGTTCCGGTTCGTTCGACAATACTTGTGGTTGATGATAATGATGACTTCCGTACCTTTATGAAGGATAGCCTCAAAGGAGAGTTTATTGTTCAGGAAGCTGCAAATGGAAAAGAGGCATGGGAGTCAATACTGGATTCTCTACCAGACATGATTATTAGTGATGTGATGATGCCTGAAATGGATGGATGTGAGCTTTGCCGCCTAGTAAAGAGTGATCTGCGCACTTCGCATATTCCATTGATTCTTCTTACTGCACGAACTGCCGAAGAGCATAAACTTGAAGGATTGGAAACCGGTGCGGATGATTACATTACTAAGCCGTTCAATTTTGATATCCTGATGCTAAGAATCCGTAAACTTATGGAAAGGAGAGAGGCTGCCCGGGAAGCTTTCCGCCAGCAAATAGAAGTTAAGCCCAGCGATATTACAATTACTTCTTTAGATGAAAAGCTAATTCAGAAAGCTATCAAGTATGTAGAAGATAATATAAGCAGTAGTGAGCTTTCGGTTGAGGAATTGAGCAAATCTTTAGGTATGAGCCGAGTACATTTATACAAGAAACTACTTTCAATAACAGGTAAGACTCCAATTGAATTTATACGTACCATACGCTTGAAGAGGGCTGCTCAGTTACTCCGTGAGAGTCAGTTGAATATTTCAGAAGTTGCTTATCAGGTAGGATTTAATAACCCTAAGTATTTCAGTAAATACTTCAAAGAAGAATTTGGAATGTTGCCTTCAACCTATCAGGATAAAAAAGATAAAGATGAAGCAGAAATGTAAGTAACGAACTTGTTACTTACTTTTTAGAGTAATTACAGATATTTCGGGCCATGCACCAAAACGGAAAGGTATTCCAAGGAATCCTAATCCCACGTTTACATACAGAGATCTGTTGCCTTGTGTGTATAAGCCTCTCCATTGTGAACTAAAAAGTGAGGCTAAAGAATGATTCCCGAGTGCAAATTGCATACCATGAGTATGTCCGGAAAGCATTAAAGCAACATCGCTTTCCGGTAATACTTTCTTTTTCCAGTGAGAGGGATTGTGGCTGAGTAATAATTTGAATGGAATTTCTTCTGCACCGATAAGCGCTTTCTTTAAATCGCCCTTACCAGTAAAAGGAGGTGCTCCCCAGTTTTCTACGCCAACCAAGGCTATACTGTCACCTTTGTGATGAAGAATACGGTGTTCATTATTAAGTAAAACCCATCCCATCTTAGCTTCTTTTTGTTTAAGAGAAATAAGATTATCAGCTTGTTCTTTAGGATTATTCCAACGATAGTATGGCCCGTAATCGTGATTGCCAAGAATAGAAAATACTCCGTCTTTTGCTTTTAATTTGCTTAGAATATCTTCATAATTATCAAGTTCGCTGGCTTTGTTGTTTATTAAATCTCCGGTAAACACAATTAAATCAGGTTGCTGTGCATTTACCAATTCTACAGCTTCCTGCAGTGCTTTTCCATTTCCTACCCAGCTCCCGATATGAATGTCCGACAGCTGCACTATTTTGTATCCATCGAATCCCTTGGGAAGTAGTGACGACTGGTATGTTAATGGCTTAACTTCGAATTTTGTTTTGCCCCAAAATGAGCCATAAATAAGTATTGCTACCCAAATTACAGCCGAAGTGATGCCGGCGTATGTAAATGTAGAAAAAGAACGTTTAAAGATAAAGCCCAAAGGAAGATCAAATATTGAGATAAGCATAAATGAAAGCTTGGGCACGGTAAAAAGAAAATACGACATAATAAACCAGCTTACAAGTCGGTTTCGTTCAATTATAAAGTCGTGATTTGCAAAGAGAAACAGATAGATTATACCTGCCAATAATAATAGTGAAGGCAGAAAATAAAGATACTTAATAAGGGTATTGGTTTGAAAATTTGATATATAAACCTTATAGATAAATATATCTGGTAGGATAAGCACCAATAACAGGAATAAAAAGACTTTCTGCATCATATTCTTTGTGGGCTTTTAAAAGTCTTTCCTGCTTGTAAGCAGGAAAGACTTTTTTTGAGAGTTGTTAGTAAAGTAATGTAATTAATCTTGTTCTAGTTCTCTCAACTCAGCAAGATTCCGTTTAATATCTTTCAATTTATCGTAAAATAATTTTTTTATAACCCAAATAGCTGCAATGCAACCAATAATCCATACTCCGAGAAATACTAATATGGTAACTAGATTCAGCGCAAGCAGATTAAGGCAGAATGCCTGCATTAAAAAAGCTGATAAGAAAAAGAGAGCTGCCACAAAACATTCAATGATAAAATTCCGGTGATAGGCAGTAACCTTTTTTACAATGGTTACTAGTGGCATTTTTTCTATATCAATACTTTTTAGATACATATATCCTAAGCTATCCCATATCATACCAAAGCAAAGCATTCCCCATATAAAAATCCATAAACAGTATTCTTTATTGTTATGATCTGCTGTCAGTAAATAATAACTTAAACCAATAATTGCAAGAAAGCCTACTATCAGAGTCGCTTTCGAGTACATTAGCATTTTCTTCATCGAACTATGCGTTTGCTTTGTTCGTTCTTTGATTAGTTTGCTTAATGTATGCTCATCTAATATTTCTTCCTTTTTTAGTCGGTTATCCAGTATATCCCACGACTTTTTCAATTCATCAAGTTCCATTGTTCAATATTTAGTTGTGAGGCATTTTTCTTAATTTATCTTTTATTCTGCTCAGTTTGGTTGCAACATTAGTAACCGTTAATCCGGTAATCTCTGCAATTTCTGCATAGTCCTTATTCTCCAGATAGAGAAGAATAATAGATTTGTCGAGTTGTCCCAAACAATTTATGAGCCTATATAATTCCACCAGCATTTCCCGGAAACTATCTTCCTCCTCTGTTAACCATTCCGCTTCTTGTGTCAGTGAAACTATCTCTGGTATATTTTTTTCTTTACGAATGAATGAGATACAAGTATTCAACGTAATGCGATATATCCATGTAGATATTTTGCATTCGCGCCGAAACTTCGGGAAAGCTCGCCAGATGTTCAGTACAGCTTCCTGATATAAATCATTAAGCGTTACCGACTTAGTGGTGTATAAATAGCAGACTTTGTATATGACACGCTCATATTCTTTTATGCATGCCGTAAACTCCTGCTCTAATTCCTTGTTTATTCTTGTCTCGTCCATTTGCTAAATCACTTAATTAGTCGTGAGTAACAGGGAAAAATCACAAAATTTCAGGGAACCTAATACTTTTCTTAACTAATTGTTTTTTCAAAGCAGTAGGGTATATATAAATAAGGTCTAGACCTTTTATTCTTTTAGTCTACACTTTCTGCCATAAAGGTGTAGGTCTTTAAATGAACTATTCAATTAATTTTATATTATTATTGGTTATATATTACTTTAAAAAAACAGAGTCTCAACTTATAAGGTCAATTATAAGTTTGCTGCAAGAAACTTTCTCATCACAGATTCTTCCATGTTTCTTCTGCGAGCATAGTCTTTCAACTGATCTTCGCCTATTTTCCCGATAGAAAAATAACTTGATGCAGGATGTGAGATTATTATTCCGCTTACAGAAGCATGCGGATACATTGCTCCGTTTTCTGTGAGTTTAATTCCAATCTTACTCATATCAATCAAATCATTCAATAGAAAGTTGATGGATTGATCGGGGATGGATGGATATCCTACAGCCGGACGAATGCCTTGATACTTCACTTTCAGCATATCTTTTATAGTCAGATTCTCATCTTTTGCATATCCCCAGGCTACTTTTCGTACGTACTCGTGCATCTTTTCCACAGCAGCTTCAGCAAGGCGGTCGGTCAATGTCTGAACCAATATATGTTTATATGGATCGTCTTCGTATGTTTTCTCCATTTCTGGGTCAACACTCGATGCAAATACGCCCACTGTGTCTTTTATTCCCGATGAAAGCGGACGAACAAAATCACTTAAACATAAATAAGGCTCATTGTCTTTTTTACGTACCTGCTGACGAAGCAACGGAATCACAACGTCTCCTACGATAAGATTATCTCCGTCTGAATTAGAATCGAACAGCTCAAACATTACTTTAACTTCATAATCTTTATCCAGTTCGTTAAGCATTCTGTTTGCTTCCTTGAAAAGTTGCATTGCTTCGGCCGCTTTCGTACGATCTTCCTCCGGAAAGCTGGCAAGCCATTGTGCACGGCAAGCATCGCATCCGTGAATATCCGATATTTGACCAAACTGTGCTCCCAATCTCCAAGCGTGGAAAAAGTAAAGCCAGTCAATATACTCTACAAGCTCATGAATTTTATATGAAGTTACCATAGTTTATCTGAATCTAAGTTCCTGTCCGCGATATGAATCATCTATTTGTCCGTCAGAGTATACAGTATGTCCATTAACGAAAGTACGTTCTACTTTGTTATAGAACTTTAAACCTTCCAATGGGCTCCAGCCACATTTGCTGAGAATCTTATCATTAGTAAGTTTCCATTCTGCGTTAGGGTTTACAATTACCAGGTCGGCCTGGTAGCCTTCGCGTATATATCCACGATTATGTATCTGGAAAAGCTCTGCCGGAGCATGACACATTTTTTGCACTATCTGTTCCTTTGTGAAAACCTGAGGTTCGGCAAGTTCGAACATAGAGACCAATGAGAATTGAATCATAGGCATACCCGAAGTTGCACGTAAAGCACCACCTTCTTTATCACTCAGCAAATGCGGTGCATGGTCTGTTGCAACCACATCAATACGGTTTTCTGTGATGGCATTCAATAATATGGCTCTGTCAATCATCGTTTTAATTGCAGGATTGCATTTAATACGTGTACCTAAATCTTTGTAACAAGTATCGTCGAAAATAAGATGGGAAACGCAGGCTTCTGCTGTAATTTTCTTCTCCTTGAGCGGTACATTTTTAAATAGATCAAGTTCTTTGGCAGTAGAAATATGAAGAACATGAAGTCTGGCACCTGCCTTTTCAGCCAATTCAACTGCCAATGCTGAAGATGCGTAACATGCTTCTTCACTTCTTATCATCGGATGATAAATAATATCGGGATCATCGCCGTACTTTTCTTTGGCAAGACGGGTGTTCTGTGCAATAATTACAGGATCTTCGCAGTGAGCAGCAATCAGCAAATCGGTTCCGCTAAAGACTTTCATCAGACTTTCCTTGCGGTCAACCAGCATGTTTCCTGTACTCGATCCCATAAAAAGTTTAACTCCGCACACTCGGTGAGGATCTAACTGAGAAAGCAAATCGGAATTTGTATTTGTAGCACCGAAGTAAAAAGAGTAGTTGATTAAACTCTTTTCGGCTCCCAGCTGAAACTTAGCATTCAATGCATCAAGGTCTGTAGTTTGAGGCATCGTATTAGGCATATCCATAAAAGATGTAACACCTCCTGCTGCAGCAGCCCGGCTTTCGCTTGTAATATCTGCCTTTTGAGTCAGTCCCGGCTCGCGGAAATGCACATGGTCATCGATAACTCCGGGAATAAGATATTTACCTTTAGCATCAATTATTTCGGTATACGTGTCTTCGGTTGTTACAGCTCCTTCTATAACTTTGGCTATTTTGTCATCTTCAATTATAACAGAGCCTGTAAAACTGCGCCCTTCGTTTATAATCGTGGCGTCTTTGATAAGTGTACGTTTCATTTCTTTTGAGGGTATTTACGGAAGAAACTATCAAATTTTAATTGAAGAACTCCCATTACTGCTTCTCCGAATATTCCACTGTTCATTTTTGAGGAACCCAATTCACGGTTAATGAAAATAACAGGAACTTCCAATATATTGAAGCCAGACTTGTATGCCATGAATTTCATCTCGATCTGGAATGCATATCCCTTGAACTTTATTTTATCCAGTTCTATAGTTTCCAGTACTTCACGGCGGTAGCACTTAAATCCGGCAGTGGTATCTGCAACCGGAATACCTGTGATAAAACGAACATATTTTGATGCAAAGTATGACATAAGAACACGTCCCATTGGCCAGTTCACCACGTTTACACCACTTACATAGCGTGAACCGATGGCTACATCTCCTCCCAAAACTGTACATGCATGATAAAGACGAGGTAAATCGTTAGGACTGTGAGAAAAATCGGCATCCATTTCAAAAATAAAATCGTATTTATTTTCTATAGCCCATTTGAAACCAGTGATGTATGCTGTACCAAGTCCAAGTTTCCCCTTGCGCTCAATCATAAACAAACGTTCAGGAAACTCAAGTTGTAGTCGTTTCACGATAGAAGCTGTGCCGTCCGGTGAACCATCTTCAATGATTAGTATGTGAAATATTTTATCTAATCCGAAAACTGCGCGGATTATATTTTCAATGTTTTCCTTTTCATTATAGGTTGGAATAATAACGATACTGTCGGAGGCTTGCATATTTTTGTTGTATATTTAGTAAGACAAAAGTAGTTAATTTATTGTACCTGCAAAAGAGAACCATATTTTTTTAGTAATTTTGCAGGGAAGATTAAAATCTTTTCACCACAGTTGGCTTTTATTCCTTGTTTTTTGTTTGTTATTATATCTATATAACAGTTTCGATAAGGATGAAATTGCAAGTTTATTCATATTCTGAGGTGAAAAAACAGATTGTTTTTATGAATATATCAGAATTGCAAAGCTTATATGCCAAGCATCCCGGGATTGGGGCTACGGCAAAGCTGCTTGAAGAATCCTCGGTAACGAAGATTTTTCTGGGGGGGCTTTGTGCCTCTTCTGCAGCTCTTATTTTTTCCACTCTTCTTAAAAGTAGCAAAAAGTCGTTTGTTTTTATTTTAGGTGACCTCGAGGAAGCTGGATATTTTTATCATGATCTTACTCAGATAAACGGGTCAGATAAAATTTTATTCTTTCCTTCGTCTTATCGTAGAGCAATAAAGTACGGACAAAAGGATGCTGCCAATGAGATTCTACGTACAGAAGTACTAAGCCGTTTGCAAAAAACGGAAGAACCTTTGTGTGTTGTTACTTATCCGGATGCGTTGGCCGAAAAAGTTGTTTCGCGTAATGAACTCACCGATAAGACATTGAAACTGCAGGTTGGCGAACAAGTTGATACTGGATTCATTACGGAAGTTCTGTATAATTACGGTTTTGAACGTGTGGATTATGTTTACGAGCCCGGGCAATATGCTGTGCGTGGAAGTATTATTGATGTGTTTTCTTTTTCATCAGAATATCCATATCGTATAGACTTCTTTGGAGATGAAGTGGAAAGTATCAGAAGTTTTGAAGTTGATACTCAGCTATCCAAAGAAAAGAAGGCTAATATTTCGATTGTGCCCGAACTTACAAAAGGGGTAGGTGAGGAAGTTTCTTTCCTGGACTTTATTCCGGAGGAGACAATTCTTGGAACCAAAGATTTTTTGTGGTTACGCGAACGAATTCAGGCTGTACACGATGAGGCTCTTTCTCCACAGGCTATCATTGCACAGGAGCAAGATGGACAAGAATATGTGAATCTGGAGCTAAAGCTGATTGATGGTTCTGAATTTACTGTCCGTGCTTTGGATTTCCACCGTATTGAGTTTGGAAATAAACCAACTGGAACTCCTGAGGCAAAGGTGGATTTTGATTTCTCCGCTCAGCCTATTTTTCATAAGAACTTTGATTTGGTAAGTGGTTCGCTAAAGAGTTATCTTGAGCAAAACTATCAGATTTATATATTGTCGGACAGTGCAAAGCAAACGGATCGTATCAAGGCTATTTTTGATGACCGGAATGATCATATTCCTTTTATAGCAGTTGATAAAACTATTCATGAGGGATTTGTTGATAATACGTTGCGCTGCTGTTTCTTTACCGATCATCAGATATTTGACCGTTTCCATAAGTATAACTTAAAGAGTGATAATGCCAGAAGTGGTAAAGTGGCTCTTACTTTGAAGGAACTGAACCAGTTCCAGGTTGGCGATTATGTGGTTCATACTGACCATGGTGTAGGTAAATTTGCCGGATTAATAAGGATTCCAAATGGAAATACTTCTCAGGAAGTAATCAAATTGGTTTATCAGAACGAGGATGTGGTCTTTGTCAGTATCCATTCTTTGCACAAGGTTTCTAAATATAAAGGCAAGGAAGGGGAACCTCCTCGCTTAAACAAGCTGGGAACCGGTGCATGGGAAAAGCTAAAGGATAGAACCAAAACAAAAATAAAGGATATAGCTCGTGATCTAATTAAACTTTATTCGCAACGGAAAGAAGAAAAAGGCTTCAGTTTTAGCCCTGATTCATTCCTGCAACACGAACTTGAAGCTTCATTCATCTATGAAGATACACCCGATCAGCTGAAAACTACACAAGATGTGAAGTCGGATATGGAGCGTGAAATGCCAATGGATCGTTTGGTTTGCGGGGATGTTGGTTTTGGAAAAACTGAAATAGCTGTTCGTGCTGCCTTTAAAGCTGCTACGGATAATAAGCAAGTAGCGGTTTTGGTGCCAACTACCGTTTTGGCTTTACAACATTACAAAACATTCAGTGAACGATTAAAGGATTTCCCTTGCAAGGTAGACTATCTGAGTCGTGCCCGGAAACCGAATGAAGTGAAAAATATACTTAACGACCTGAAAGAAGGGAAGATTGGTGTACTGATTGGTACGCACAAAATTATTGGTAAACAGGTTAAGTTTAAGGATCTTGGATTACTCATAGTTGACGAGGAACAAAAGTTTGGTGTTTCTGTGAAGGAGAAACTCCGAGAATTAAAGGTAAATGTGGATACGCTGACTATGACGGCAACACCTATTCCTAGAACTTTGCAGTTCTCTTTGATGGGTGCCCGCGATCTTTCGGTTATCAGTACTCCTCCGCCTAACCGATACCCGATACAGACAGAAGTTCATACTTTCAATGAAGATATCATTGGTGAGGCTATTAATTTTGAAATGAGCCGGAATGGTCAGGTATTTCTCGTGAATAACCGTATCCAGAACATCTATGAATTGGAAGGGCTTATTCATCGCTTGGTTCCGGATGCCCGCATCTGTGTGGGACATGGACAGATGGAACCCGAAAAGCTGGAAAAGATAATCCTTGATTTTATTAATTACGACTATGATATATTAATAGCAACTTCAATTATTGAAAGTGGTATTGATATCCCTAATGTAAACACCATTATCATTAATAATGCTCAGAACTTCGGATTGAGTGATCTTCACCAGTTGCGTGGTCGAGTGGGACGAGGAAACAAAAAGGCATTCTGTTACTTGCTGGCACCACCGCTTAGCAGTCTGACTCCCGAAGCCAAACGCCGTCTGCAGGCTATTGAAAACTTTAGTGATCTTGGCAGTGGTATTCATATTGCCATGCAGGATCTTGATATTCGTGGTGCCGGAAATATGTTGGGTGCTGAGCAAAGCGGTTTCATTGCCGATTTAGGATATGAAACCTATCAAAAGATTCTGAATGAGGCTGTACATGAACTTAAGACGGATGAGTTTGCAGAACTTTATGCTGAGGAGTTGGCTGTTGGAGAAGAAAAAATAAGCGGAGAGGGCTTTGTGCAGGAATGTACGGTAGAAAGTGATTTGGAATTACTTTTCCCGGACGAATATATTCCTAGCAGTAGCGAAAGAATGTTGCTTTACCGTGAGCTGGACAGTATGGAAACAGATCAGGAAGTGCTGGATTTCCAACATCGCCTGGAGGATCGTTTTGGCAAAATACCAAAAGAAGGGCTTGAGTTGATGCGTATTGTTCGTCTTCGCCGTTTTGCAAAGAAGCTGGGAGTAGAAAAAGTATTCCTGAAAGCCGGAAAAATGACGTTATTCTTTGTCAACAACCCCGATTCGCCATACTATCAATCGGAGGCTTTCGATAAGGTGATTACTTACTTGCAGAAATATTCCCGTAACTGTCAGTTGCGCGAGCAGCATAATCGCAGAAGTATGATTATAAAGAACATCGATGATGTAGAAACAGCTGCCGGTATTCTTAGTGAGATGTATGTTATGTAAAGCTTAAAAATAGAAAATAATCAGAGGGAATATTCATTATTTCCCCTGTCTCTTTTAGAAATATACACTGCGAATTACCGATTTTATTGCTGAAATGGTGAGAGATGACACTAAAAGTGAGTGATTGGTGATGGTTGAAAATGCTACCATTACCATGTAATACTTTGAAATTGATAATGTTATAAGGAAAGGTGAGGGAGTTATGGATGAAATTTATTTTTTCGCAGAATGTTATAATAGTGCGAAGTAAAAGCACTCTTCCAATACTTATAAACGAAACTAAAGTGGGTAGCACAGATACTTGCGGAGCTGTAACACACCCTCTTCTATATCTTTAAACGAAACCGTAAAAGTTGAACGGTTATTCACCAATCATTTTTATTCTTTCGCCAATAAAATTCAGTCCTCCGCCAATGGATTTAATTTATTGGCGAATGGCTGATAGAGTGCAACCAGTTATTATTTTCCGTACAACTTGTCAATCAAATCTTTTCGTCCTAATTTTCTCAGCTCATTAATAATCTGATTTTTGTATTCGCGCTGATACCAGAAGAAGAACTGGCGTTGGGCTAATTTTTCTTTCGGATTATGGGCTGTGAAAATAGGTTCCAAAGTGTACGGATGATATCCGGTATAATAAGCTTCGGTAGAAACAGTCATCGGAGTAGGAGTGAAGTCCTGCACCTGCTCCAGATGGAAATCCAGGTTCTTGGTAATAACTGCCAGTTCAGCCATATCCTCTTCCTTACATCCCGGGTGAGATGATATGAAATATGGAATCAGCTGTTGTTTCATGTTAAGTTCCTTGTTCAATTTATCAAAGGTTCTCTTGAACTGCTGAAACTGTGAGAAAGAAGGCTTTCGCATAAAGTTGAGTACTTTATCGGAAGTATGTTCTGGAGCCACCTTGAGTCGTCCGCTAACATGTTTGGCTATTAATTCGCGTGTATACTCAACAGTTGAACGGTTTATTTCCGGATCCTTACTATCGTACTGTAATAAGTCATAACGGACTCCGCTACCTATAAATGATTTCTTTATTCCTTTAATTGCATCTACCGAATAATAAATATCAAGGAGCGGACGATGATCCGTATTTAAGTTAGGACACACTTTAGGATGAATGCACGAAGGACGCTTGCACTTTCTGCAAATCTTAAGATCCTTTCCGCCCATGCGATACATATTAGCCGATGGTCCGCCAAGATCACTAAGATATCCTTTGAAGTCTGGCTGATCTACAATCTGCTTTACTTCCTTTAAAATAGAGGCTTTACTGCGTGAAACAATAAACTTTCCCTGATGAGCAGAAATGGTACAGAAAGCACATCCGCCAAAACATCCCCGATGGATATTAACGGAAAATTTAATCATATCAAAAGCCGGAATTCTTTTTCCTTTATATTTTGGATGAGGAAGGCGGGTATATGGTAAATCAAAAGATCGGTCAAGTTCTGCTTCCGTCATAGGAGGGTAGGGTGGATTAACAACTACCACTTTATCATCAACAGCTTGCAATATGCGTGAAGCTTCCATCTTATTGCTTTCTTCTTCAATATGACGAAAGTTTTCTGCTTGCTTCTTTTTATCTTTTAGACACTCTTCGTGAGAATGGAGTAAAATATCATCCTCTTTCTTTCCTTCCGGTATTTCGTTCTTCTTTCTAACAAATGCTGTTTGAGGAATAGTTGTTATTTTATGAAGTGAAGTCCCTTCTTGCATTTCACGGCATAGGTCGGCAATAGGCTTTTCACCCATTCCGTATATCAGCATGTCAGCTCCGGATTCTATTAAAATGCTTTTAAGTAATTTATCCTGCCAGTAGTCGTAATGAGTAAGTCGGCGCATAGATGCTTCAATACCTCCCAATACTACAGGTACATCAGGATATATTTTTTTAAGGATTTGAGTATAGACAATCGTTGGATAGTCGGGGCGCATATCAGCACGGCCATCCGGAGTATACGCATCATCCGATCTTAACCGGCGATTAGCTGTATAGTGATTAACCATTGAATCCATGCATCCTGGAGCGATGCCAAAGAATAGGCGAGGACGTCCCAGTTTTTTAAAATCCCGAAGATCATCACGCCAGTTGGGCTGAGGAATAATTGCTACTTTAAGTCCTTCAGCTTCAAGAATACGTCCGATAACTGCCGCACCGAATGAAGGATGATCTATATAAGCATCCCCGGAAAAAAGGATTACGTCTACTTCATTCCATCCACGTAGCTCCACTTCTTTTTTTGTGGTAGGCAGCCAATCTGTTAATCTGTACTCTTTCATGGCAGCAAAGATACGGATTTTACCTTAAAATAATTGTATATTCAGGTTAAATGACTGGAATATGAATGTGTAATGAAGTAGACGTAATTATTACTCTTCTACAGTTTCTTCTATAATTTCAGCAGGATATTTAGCATCCCATTCTTTATAAAGATTGATTAATTGTTGCAGTCCGAATGCTTTCATGTTATTGTGATAGATAATATCTATACACAAATCCAGTAAATCTTTGCAGTCATCTTCCTGAGAAGCTATCAATGAACGAATATTCATTTTTAATTTTTCAAGATCTTGTTCTTCTACTACACCAGTGCTGCTTATTAAGTGCTGGAAAAGCATAAATTTACGAATAGTTTGCAGGTTTTCCTCAGAAATTTCCATCGTTCTGGTACCTGACGTGTTTGCTTGTATTGTGTACATGGTATTTTAGTTTTTAGGTTTATACTTCTCACAAAGATATAAATTATAATGAGATTCCACCTATCTTCCATTTAAAAACTGAAGTATTCCCGACATGATTTCTGCCCGATGAGTATCTGTATCTATTGTTTCAAAAGGAAATCCCATGATAAACGTCCGATAATCACCTTTATAAGCAGTACCTGCACTTCTGTTTTCATCTACATATTTAAATACCGGAAAAGCAGTTGATACAGGAACAATACAATCGGGGGATGGAACCGAGTAAATTATTTCATTCATTTCTCTTGGTATTGTAAATGTACGTCCCAGTCCAAAGATATTTCCTGATGCTCTCTTTTGCACGCTGCTTTCGAAGCTGTATTTAAGTACGTCTTCTGTAAAGCCTCTGTCTTCGTTTGAACTCATGTCACTACCAACGTAGGAACCGCTCACCATTATATTACCTCCTTTATGGCAGTATCGGGTAATAAGCTCTTTCATTTTAGGAGTGAAAGTCTTATATCTCTTGTTGATTAACTTAATAGTAGTAGAATCTTCTTTTTGTAATCCTAGAATATAATCAACAATTTTATAGTCGTTTAGCTTTATCTGACCACTTTCCACAGCTTCGTTACTGCATGAAACAAACGAAAATCCAGGAGTAGCCTGTATAGCTTTTCCATGTATAAAAGCATAGTCGAATGTGTTTCCCGCAATTTTTAATCCTTCCAGCTCGCTACCGCTGTATCCTAATCCTCCTTGAGTTTCTTTACCCGCATTCTTACGGTCAAATCCGGTTTGATATCCACAGTATGAAATATTGTATTTGTAAGACACTCCCGGATCTTTTCTAAGGTCGAACCCTGCAGAATCGGGATTGTTCACTATAGCCGGACCGCTTATTCTATCGAATCCATTGATAATAAGAACTCTTTCTTTTTCTTTTTTTGCTTTGTAGGCAGAAAGAATTTCGGAAGGAAAACTTTCACCTCCTTTATTTACTGCGGTTACCTTAAAACTATAGATCAATTCAGGCTCAATTTTAGCAGTATATGATGTTCCTTCTACAACCACACCATTGTCGAATCCGAAATTACCTATGCGAGTATAAACAATATAACTATGTGGTTTTGCTGATGATTCGAGAGGATCTTCCACGGGCTTCCATGAAAGATTTACTGTATTCTTTTTTTTCCCGAACTTTATAGCAAAATGACTTACGGGTAGGGGTTGTACTACACATTCTTCATCGTGTTGCGAAGTTACAAACCGAAGAATTGATTTATAAATTGAGCGTCCTACTGCAAACTTAAAGTTCGGATCGTGTCCGAATGTCATATCTGTAAAGTTCTGATGAGATAGAAATTCAAGTATTGCAGAAGGCACAGCCGGAAGTCTGGTTTCGCTGTAATTTTTATCCCACATTCCTCTGCGGTTCCACTGAATGTCGAACTGTGAATTTATGTCCGACTTTAGCTGAGTTATCATTATATCAGTCAGATCTCTTGATGCATAACGAGAAATACCCGAATGCAATTTGCTATCATTAAAATCTGTTGTGTATACTCCGAGAGAGCCTATGGTTGTGCCATTAGAAGTATATCCTGCATCACTGTGTAATGCCATTGTCATTTCAAAAGGAATTCCAACTCCTTTTTCTTTTGGATTATATACTGAACCACCTGATAAGTAATTAATCATCCGTGAGCGGGTGTTTATATCATCAGCATAATCATTAATTCGTTTTTCGTCTCCGTAAACAGAATAAGGCATTCCTGACCACTGTGCATAATATCGGGCTCCTTCGAGGTAGCGAGGTACGCCGCTTAATGTTCCTCCACGAGAAATATTGCCCATACCGCCTCCAAAGCGGACAGCATCTGCGCAAACAACCCCTTTTTCTTTACTTTCATTACTCAAAATAACCATCCCATAGTCGTTCGATCCTTTATCGAAGGAGAAGGTTCCAAGATAAACCCATGTTCCTCCGCCTATCTTCTGGTTTACAGTAAATTCAGTTGCTCCACCTTTATGGATTACAGTATATTTTGCGTCCGAAACACTTTCCGGTAAAGTCTGGTATGTTACATAAACTGCATATTCTCCCTCTTCAGGAATATTAGGAACCCACTCAGCAAAAGCTTTGTTCTTTTTGTTTTCTGTTTTTATATAACGAATAGTTCCATCTTTAAATGGATTCTCTCCATCCTGATATCTGCTTTTTCTTTGTGCAAATCCAGCAATATCGCTTGTGTTCCAGTATCTCTTTCTATTCTTGACTTCAATGTATAATGATTCTGATTGCTTATTATCATTGTCAACGATAACCTCATTTTTCTGGATATCTCTTTCACGAGGTGTGAAAACATTAGCCCCTGCATTTTCCAGCATGGGTATTAGATATGGGATTACTATTGACTGAGTAAACAAATCTTCGGATGTGCAAAATAATCGAGGGCGTTGCCATAGCCATTTACCATCTCCGGAACCATTTTTACTGCCGTTTCCTTTCCCAGCTCCATTTCCATCCCCGTTAATAGTCTCATTCCCGTTTCCGTTTTTGAAATATTTACCGTGACTTTGCCAAAGCGCAATATGTCTGTTTTGTAATCCCCGTGAAATATCAATAGGGTGCGAAATATTATTTACCCAAGGAGTCCCTTTATAATCAATATCTCCAGACAAACGAGATTTGTCTTTCTTTCTTTTTCTGTAAATGTTAGGAATCAGTTCTTCAATAGATTTACCATCACTGTAAACTGTAGTTTTAAAATAGCATACAGGGCCAGGAAGGATCTGTGAAATATGGCGATAAATACCTTCAACTATTTCGGGAAGAAACGGTTGATAAGCAAAACTTTCCGAAGCATATATATCCAATTTCTTGGCATCATAGTCAATCTTAAAGCTGCTTAAATTAGTTTTTCCAATTTGTGCAGTAGAACAAGTGTAATTCTCAAAAAAGTTTTTTAAACGTTCTTCTACGTTTTTGTCTATATCTTGTGCTGTGCCTTTTACCGCGAAAACGATTAAAAGGAGAAATAAAATGTACTTTTTCTTCATCTTTCGTGATTTTATACACAAAAGTACATTTTTAAATAAAGAGAATCCACGGATTGTTACAGAATTTATTGCTAATCTGTGTTAATCCGTGGATTCTTTAATTTATTAATTGAATTTATAGAGGTATATATTCTACAAATGCTTCGATTGCTTCATAGGATGCTAATCCTAAATTATCGTATAAAGCAGCCGTACTCCGGTTACGATCTTCAGAACGTTGCCAGAATAAACGTTCGTCGTTACCAAGGAATGGCGCACCTTCCATTTGTGACTGATGCTTCAAAATAGTATTTCTCTTCAGTCTCAATTCTTCCGGAGAAATTGGAACAGCCATTTCAATGTGTTCAATTTCCCATTCTGCCCATGCACCGCGATACATCCATATACGGCACTCTTTCATCCATTTTTCACTTTTCTCCAAATCGATAGCAGCAAGAACAGCATCTGTACAAACACGGTGAGTGCCGTGTGGGTCTGCCAAGTCACCTGCCACAAAAATCTGATGAGGTTTCACTTCCTGAAGTAGAGCACGTACTATTTCAACATCTTTTTCAGAAATAGGAGATTTCTGAATCTTTCCTGTTTCATAAAAAGGAAGATCAAGGAAATGAACATGATCTGATTTGATACCTGCATATGTACAAGCTGTACGAGCTTCACCTCTACGAATTAATCCTTTAAGACGAAGCATGTCTGCATTATCAAAGTCACCTTCTTTTTTGCTATTGATAAATGTTCTTATCTCTTTGTATTTCTTATCAATAATATCACTATTGGCATCAAAGATCTGATTGAATCCGTTAATGAAATGCATGAATCTAACAACTTCTTCATCACCAACTGCAATATTTCCAGATGTTTGATAAGCAACATGTACATCGTGCTTTTGTTCAACAAGACGTCTTACGGTACCTCCCATAGAAATAACATCATCATCAGGGTGTGGAGAAAATACAATTACACGTTTAGGATATGGTTTTGCACGTTCCGGACGGTATGTGTCATCGGCATTTGGCTTTCCACCTGGCCATCCGGTAATAGTGTGCTGTAAATCATTAAATATCTTTATGTTAACATTGTATGCAGAACCGAAAAGTGCTAATAATTCGCTAAGACCGTTTTCGTTATAATCCTTGTTTGTTAATTTAAGGATTGGCTTTTTTGTCAACATACAAAGCCATACAATTGCACTACGAATTAGTTTATCGTTCCATTCGCAAGAGGTAACCAACCAAGGGCGCTGTATACGAGTAAGATTTGATGCAGCAGAAAGGTCAATTGCAACACGTGTATTGTTGTGCATTTGTAAGTATGATGCTGGAATTGTATCAGAAACTTTACCTTCTACTGTTTCTTTTATCATTTGAGCCTTGTCATCTCCCCATGCCATCAGGAATATTTTCTTTGCAGCAAGTATGGTTGAAATACCCATTGTAATAGAACTGATAGGTACATTTTCTGTTCCACCAAATAACTTGGCAGCATCGTTGCGCGATGTGTTGTCTAATAAAATCAGACGTGTATTTGAATTTGCCTGTGATCCAGGTTCGTTAAAACCAATATTTCCTACGCGACCGATCCCTAGTAATAAAATATCAATTCCTCCAAAGCTTTCAATTCTTTGTTCGTACAAGCGGCAATGTTCAAAAATTGTATCTTTAGGAATTGTACCGTCAGGGCTAAATACATTTTGTTTATTAATATCTACCAAATCTAAAAACATTGTTTGCAGTGTCTTTAGATTGCTGTTTACAGCATCAGGTGCTAATGGGTAATATTCATAAAGAGTAAATACAATAACATTGCGAAAACTAAGTGCTTCTTCGCGATGCATACGAACCAATTCATCGAATACAGAGCGTGGAGAATTTCCACCAGGAAGAGCCATGACGCAGAAACGTCCAGCCTTTTGTTTTTCCCTGATGGTAAAGGCTATTTCTGTAGCTATTTGATGAGCACCTTCATCTACTGATTCATAAATATCGGTAGGGATTTTTTCAAAACGAGTTAGAACAGAACGTTCAAATGCATTTTCAGGTTTGTAGTATTTTGTTGAAACCCGATTTAGTGTGATTTGTGAACTTAGATTAGTCTTCATAATACTTTTTATTATTACGATTAGATTTTTTTATCAGAATCACAAAGATATATATTTCTTCTTATTTAATCTATATTTTATTGGAAATAATATATAATTAATAAAAAAGTTTATTATTAAAGTAGCAAACAAGAAAAATAAATATATAAAGTCTACTTTTATAAGGAAAAGAAATCTGAATCGCGCCACGCAGGAAACTTGGTTCGAAAAGAACGGAGGGTGTCTATCTCAAGGTTGACGGTACAAATCCCTTCTTCATTTTTATTGAAGTTAACAAGATTTTCTCCTCTCATGTTATAAAGAGCAGATCCACCATTATATGAAATTCCCATTGCATCATTACCTATTCGATTTACGCCACATACATAGCTTTGATTTTCAATGGCACGTGCGCATAACAATGTATCCCAAACATGACTACGACTCGCAGGCCAGTTAGCTACATAAATAAGAAGATCATATTCATTAATTACATTTCTCGACCATACAGGAAAACGCAAATCATAGCAGATTAACAAGTTTATTTTCCATCCCTGCCAGCTGAAAATACAGCGTTTGTTTCCAGCTGAGAAATGTTTGGGTTCATTGCCCATCCTAAAAAGATGACGTTTGTCATAGAAGTGCTCTTCATTATTGGGAGCCAGAAAAAAAGCTCTATTGTAATATGCTTCATTTTCTGAACAAATATAACTCCCTACAAGAGCCAAATTATATTTTGTGGCCCATTTCCTTAGAGTGGAAATGGTATTTCCATTAATTGTTTCAGCAAAAAGATGGCTTTGCATAGTAAAACCGGTTGAAAACATTTCTGGTAAAACCACAATATCAGTCTTTCCGCTTAATACCTGAAGTTTTATTTCAAGTCTGCGAAGATTCTCTTGTATGTTTTCCCACGCTATGTCTATTTGTGCCAGTGAAATACGCAAAGCCGTCTTCATTAAATATGTTTTTTATAAACCAGTAGCAAAATTTTCTGGATTTTTTCCTTTAAATTGATTGTAATATAGCTTTATCTCACGCATATCTTTTTCAATATCTCCAGAAGGAATAACCACTTTTTCTGCTGTAATTGTTTTAGTAGGATAGTCAATCGCTACTAATACAATAGGAATATTCGCTTTAAGTGCAATATAATAAAAACCTTTTTTCCAATTTTGGTTTCTTGATCGAGTAGCTTCCGGAGTGATAGCTAAACTAAATTTTTGACTGCTTTCTATTATATCTGCCACTTGTTCAACCATAGAATTTTTTCTTCCGCGATCTACAGGAATACCTCCCATACCTTTTAAAATGCTACCCAAAGGAAAGAGAAACCATTCTTTTTTCATCATAAAACCTGTTTCTCGTCCAATAGATGCATAAAATAATTTGCCGATAATAAAATCCCAGTTACTAGTGTGTGGTGCAGCACAAATAATTTGTTTATCGAAATCTTCTACATTAACCACTGATTTCCATCCCAATAATTTGTGATAGATGAAACTACAAATTGCTTTCTTCATTCTTTCGTTGTTGTCCTTGTATTTTTAGTTAAGCGCACCAATTTTATCAACTATAGCTTTAATGCTTGCGTTTAAATCTTCATGGTATTTTTTATAGAATTGCTTAACTTGTCCAGGTTGAGTATGGCTAAGACGACTAATGAATTCTTGCTGCATTTCAAGAACATCAGCCATTAATTCGTCAGCTTTTGCTTTATCTGTTCCAGGAACGAATAAGCTGTTGATCATACACTCTGTAAATAATTCACCGGCAATATAGTTTACTTGTTTTTTTAAGTTTCTTCTGCTTGACATAATCTTTCTATTTTAAGTTAATACTAATATGTAAATTGTGGTAAAGATAAAGATTTTTTCTGAAGTTCTGAGTTGTTTCTATTAAAAAATATTATAGTAGAAAAAGTATATCAATAATATGAAATTTTTAATGTTTGCACAGTAACTTTTGATAAATAGTTGTTATTAAATGTAGTAGTTTTAATCTATGCAACATTTATTCATCTTTGCAGTAGTTTAAAATTATGAGATTTGTTACATGAACTTTATATTGTAATATTGATTTTTGAAAAATATAGTTTTAAGCTGGAATAGTTTTTATAATTCAGAAAAAAAAGCGAAATTTGCGACGCTTATTAATAAAAGCCTAACACACTTTAAACAAATATAGAAAAAATGACTAAAAGCGCATTACAAATTGCCAGAGCAGCTTATCAACCAAAGTTGCCTAAAGCATTGCGTGGAGCTGTAAAGGCTAGTGAGGGAGAACCTACACAGTCTGTTGCTGACCAGCATGCAATCAAAGAATTGTTCCCAAATACCTATGGGATGCCTATCGTGAAATTTGTTGAATCAGACCAAAAAGTAGAATATCCTGCAATAAATGTAGGAGTTATTCTTTCAGGCGGTCAGGCTCCTGGTGGTCATAATGTAATTTCTGGTATTTTTGACGGAGTAAAGAAGTTAAATCCAGATAGCAAACTTTATGGCTTTATTTTAGGTCCTGGTGGACTGGTTGATCACAATTATATGGAATTAACTGCTGATATTATTGATGAATATCGTAATACTGGTGGTTTTGATATGATTGGTTCTGGTCGTACAAAACTTGAAACTACAGATCAGTTTGAAAAAGGTCTGAAAATCATTCGTGAACTAGGTATCAAAGCTATCGTTATTATTGGTGGTGATGATTCAAATACAAATGCTTGTGTTTTGGCAGAATATTATGCTGCAAAGAAATACGGAGTACAAGTAATCGGATGTCCAAAAACAATTGATGGTGACTTGAAAAATGAGATGATCGAAACTTCATTTGGTTTTGATACAGCATGTAAAGTTTACTCAGAAGTTATTGGTAATATTCAAAGAGACTGTAACTCAGCACGTAAATACTGGCACTTTATTAAGCTAATGGGACGTTCTGCTTCTCATATTGCTTTGGAATGTGCTTTGCAAGTTCAACCAAATGTTTGTATCGTTTCTGAAGAAGTAGAAGCAAAGAATATGTCACTTGATGACGTTGTTACTTATGTTGCTAATTCTGTAGCAGCTCGTGCAGCTCAAGGTAAAAACTTTGGTACAGTATTAATTCCTGAAGGTCTGATTGAATTTATTCCAGCAATGAAAGCTTTGATTTCTGAATTGAACGATTTCTTGGCAAGCAATGCAGAAGAGTTCTCTCATATTAAGAAGTCTCACCAACGTGATTATATTATCTCTAAATTATCTAAGGTTAATGCTGAAATATATGCAAGTCTTCCAGAAGGAGTTGCTCGTCAGCTTACATTAGATCGTGACCCTCACGGAAATGTTCAGGTTTCATTGATCGAAACTGAAAAATTACTTGCTGAGATGGTTGGCAATAAACTTGCTGAGTGGAAAGAACAAGGTAAATTTGTAGGTAAATTTGCTTCTCAAGTTCACTTCTTTGGATATGAAGGTCGTTGTGCTGCTCCTTCAAATTACGATGCTGACTATTGTTATTCTTTAGGTTATGCTGCTTCAGCATTGATCGCTAATGGTAAAACAGGCTATATGTCTTCTATTCGTAATACAACAGCTCCTGCTGATCAATGGATTGCCGGAGGTGTGCCTATTACTATGATGATGAATATGGAAAAACGTCATGGTGAGATGAAGCCTGTAATCCAGAAAGCACTTGTGAAACTTGATGGAAAACCATTCCAGGCATTTGCTGCAAAACGCGATGAATGGGCTATTAATACAGATTATGTATATCCAGGTCCTATTCAATATTTTGGTCCAACAGAAGTTTGTGATCAACCAACAAAAACGTTGCAACTGGAGCAAAGTAAATAAATAACTGCTAATATTTTATATTAGCTTTATTAAATTCACCACAAATTACTCAGATTGTATCAACTTATATATAGAAATATTTATATTTGCTTTATCTGAGGGATTTGTGGTGAAATATTTTATATGAATTAGATATTTTCAACTGAATTAATGAACAAAGCTCCCATACTAGCAGCTAACGGTCAACGAAAACCGCGAAAAAAAGTCTCTGTAAAAAAGAAACCAGCTTCATCGCGAAAAAAAAATGGCCGTAAAAACAGTGGTGCATCGTGGTACTTACCTCGTTGGGCTGTTCGTGTGCTTGCTTTTCTACTTATTATATTTTTTTCAGCTCTTTTCTATTGGTTTTTTATCCGTCCATATTCATATAGATGGAAATCATGTTCCGGTGATAAAGAATATGGTGTATGTATGCCTTCCGGTTTTGAAGTTCATGGAATTGATATATCTCACTATCAGGGAAATATTAATTGGGAAGAACTTGTTGAATATCAGTCACCAGATTATCCTTTGCAGTTTGTGTTTGTTAAAGCTACAGAAGGAGGCGATTTAGGAGATGATGCTTTTCAGAAAAACTTTGATTCAGCTCGTAAATATGGATTTATTCGCGGAGCTTATCATTTCTTTAATCCAGGAGCACCTGCGGCAAAGCAGGCTCAGTTCTTTATAAATACTGTAAAACTTGACAGTGCAGATCTTCCACCTGTTTTGGATGTAGAAAAAAAAGGAATAAGGAGTAAAGAAAGTCTTGTGAAAGCTATAAAACTTTGGCTAGACATTGTAGAAGCTCATTATGGAGTGAAACCTATTTTATATACATCTTATAAGTTCAAGACCAGCTATTTGAATGATTCCATTTTTAATTCATATCCTTACTGGATAGCTCATTATTATGTAGATTCTGTAGAATATAAAGGTAAGTGGAGATTCTGGCAACACACAGATGTAGGCACTGTTCCGGGAGTGGAAGAAAGCGTGGATCTTAATATTTTTAATGGAACGATAGAAGAGTTAAAAGCCATGACTATTAAAAGAAAAATTTCAACCAAGACGCAATAATATTAGATCATATTCGTTTTTATAGTAAATCTAAAACTATATGGAACTAATAAAATTGCAGTATGTTGAAAGAAATATTTAAAATAGCAGGTCAGATGATTCTATATATCCTGATATTAGTTGCGTTGGTTTTTATTTTTTATCCCGAAAATTCTAAAGATAAAAAAGCAACAGTTCAAGATTCAGAGTTGTCTATTTCAAAGCTTCTTCGGTAGTGTTAGCTCTTTATAAATTTAACTACAGCCCAATTATTTTTCTCTTTGTAATATATGAAATTAAGGCCCAGACTTTCAGCCTTTTCTTTAAGAATATCAATATCTGATACGTAGAAACCGCTCATAAATATTTCAGAACCTTTGTGCATGCATGCAGTATAAAAGCTCATATCATTTAATAAAATATTCCGGTTTATATTTGCTATTACTATATCGAAAGATTCTCTTCCTTCAAGTGAGGTCGCATCACCTAATTCTACAGATATATTCTCTATGTTATTCAAAAGAATGTTTTCTTTTGAGTTCTCAACACACCATGTGTCAATATCGATTGCGGTAATTGGCTTTGCACCTCTCATGGCGGCAAGTATTGCTAAAATAGAAGTACCGCATCCCATGTCAAGCAGAGATTTGTTTTGCAGTTCAGCATCCAGTAATTCTTCTAAAATAAGGCTTGTTGTTTCGTGATGTCCTGTTCCAAATGCCATTTGAGGATTAATCAAAATGTCATATTCAGCTTCTGGTACATCTTTGTGGAAGGTACTGTGAATTACGCATCTGTTGCCAATCACGATAGGTTGGAAGAAATTTTTTTCCCATTCTTCGTTCCAGTCTTTGTCTTCCATTAATTCGGCCTTATATGAGATTGAAACATTCTCCAAAGGTATATTTTCAATAACCTCTTTTAATGTACTTTCGTTGTAGATTGGTTGTTGAATATAGCCTTTAATGCCATCAGTGTTTTCAATAAAACTTTCAAAACCAATTTCTCCCAAGCAAGCGGAAAGCACATCATTTACAGTTTCTGTACAAGGGGTTGTTTTAAATGTAACTTCGAAATATCTCATAATATAACTTTTATTATTACTATTTATGGCACAAAGATAAGTAAAATAGGGAAATCCCTATTACTATTTGGGGAAAATCTTCCATTATTGATAAATCCCTTATTTATCTTTGTATTGGATTTAAAAGCGAAAGTTAATTTTTTAAATTAAATTATCATGAAAAAGATTATAACGTTAATGCTAATCGCGCTTGGGTTATCGCCAGTGATGATGGCTCAAAGTTATGATGATCTTTACTACAATCCTAATAAGAAGGATACTTCGCTAAGGAAGGAAGAAAAGAAACAAGTTACCGAGAAAAAGCGCACGTATGTTTCTACTAATATGCCGGTTGTGGTTAAAGATCGTAAAGGAAATGTTCGTGATATTGACGAATATAACCGTCAATATAGCGCAAAAGAAAATAAGTTTGAAGTTGTAGACGATACCTTATACGTTGAGGAAAAGGATTATCCTGAAAGTGGAGAATGGGTAAACGGATTCCAAGGTACTGAGGATGATTATGAATATGCTCAAAGGATAATTCGTTTCCGCAATCCTCGTTATGCCGTTAGTATCAGTAGTCCTTATTATTGGGATATTGTTTATGGCTTGAACTCATGGGACTGGAATGTATATGTTGATGATTTCTATGCTTATGCATTCCCTACTTATACAAACCGTTTATGGTGGGATTGGCGCTATAATTCCTACGGCTGGGGCTGGGGATCTTCATGGGGTTATCCTTATGGAGGTGGTTACTATGGTGGCTACTATTCTGGTTACTGGGGTGGTTATTACGGAAACTACTGGGGCGGCTATGGATATTGGGGACATCCTTATCATGGATGGGATGGACCATGGTATGGTGGCGGATATGGTGGATACGGATTAAACCATGCCGGATATTATAATACACGCCGTTCAGATTTTGGCGATTCTCGTATGCGTGCCGGTTCTTCCAGTTATCGTACTTCATCATATACTCGTGCTGGGGGCTTGCAAGACCGCACTTCTACTTATTATCGTCGTTCTGGAAGTGGAAGGGTAGTTGGTACTCGCTCTGGTTCTGATTATGAATCAGGAGTAAGCCGTCGTTCGGGTTATATTAGATCAGAATCAAGTTATAATGACCGTACAGATGGATCTTCAAGAAGAACAATTTATGCACGACCTAGTTCAACTCGTACTTATTCTACCGGTAGTGAAGGTATAGGGAGAAGAAGTTCTTCATATGATCGTCCATCAACTACAACAAGAAGTAGTTCATATAGTCGTGGTAGTAGCAATGATGTAAGAAGCTACTATAATGGAGGCAGTTCGTCAGGTCGCTCATACGAAAATGGTTCATCAACCCGTAGCTATTCACCAAGTAATAATAGTGGTGGCTCATATCGGAGTAGTGGTGGAAGCTCTAGTGGTGGCGGAAGTTCACGCTCTGGCGGTGGCGGTAGTTCTAGTGGCGGAAGTTCCGGTGGTGGCAGTTCTCGCGCTGGTGGCGGCGGTAGATGATAAGCCCTTTATTCCATAAGAGAGATGATAATAGGTATTCATTATAAAGAATAAAGAACAATACAATGAAAACAATTAATTTATTGAAAATGATAACGTGTGCCCTTTTGCTTAGTTCAGAAGTCGGTGCTCAGACAATATACGATGCAGCAAAGTTTTCAGGAAAAGACCTTAACGGTACAGCGCGTTTTGTAGGTATGGGTGGTGCTATGGGAGCACTGGGTGGTGATATTTCTACAATAAGCACGAATCCTGCCGGTATTGGTATTTACAGAAGTAATGATTTGATGACTACTTTTGGTTTCAATTATACTTCTTCCGAAAGTAATTATAAGGGAAGTATCATGAATTCTGATAAATATCGTGGCTCATTTGATAATATTGGTTTTGTTTATTCTTCTAAAATAGGTAATCAAACGGCGTTGAGATATGTGAACTTTGGATTCAATTACCATAAAGCGAAATCGTTTAATAGAGACTTTGCTATGAGCGGTAACTTGAATAACCTTTCTCAAACAGACCAAATGGCTGTTTTAAGCCGTGGCCTTAATCAGAATGATATGAATCTTGATTATTTAGGTGTTAATTCAGCAAATGCAGGATGGTTATCAATTTTAGGATGGAATGGCTGCTTAATTCATCCGAGTCCGACTACTACAAACCAATATATAGGTTTCCCGGCTAATGATCCTTCTGGTAGTTATTCTTCAAGAGAAAGGGGAGGGATAGATGCTTATGATTTTAACTTGTCTTTTAATATTAGCAATCGTGTTTATTTAGGATTCACCTTAGGTGCTTATGATGTGAATTATACAAAGAATACTTATTATGAAGAGTCTTTTTCGTCTAGCACAAATCCTGATTATTTTCTTGAGAATACAGACTATGCATATTCTTTGGAGAACTTCATGAAAACCACAGGTACGGGGGTTGATTTTAAAGCAGGTATAATTATCCGTCCCGTTGAAGAATCTCCATTAAGAATTGGAGCAGCAATACATACGCCAACTTTCTATAATTTAACGATACATAATAGTGCCATATTAACATCCAATGCAGATGTTGATACTCAAGGACATATTATTCCGGTTAAATCTTATTCATATGATACTTATAACGAAATAGGTGGTGATGCTATTACCGATTATCAGGTTACTACTCCCTGGAAATATAATTTAAGTTTGGGTTATACTATTGGAAGTAATGTAGCTCTTGGTGCTGAATATGAATATCAGGATTATTCTACAGCAAAACTAAGTTATGGTGATGGTACAAGAATGAGTGAAGAGAATGGCATGATGAAAGAGTATTTGAAGGGTGTAAGTACACTTCGTTTAGGTGCAGAAATAAAGTTGGTACCCGAATTCGCTATCCGTGCAGGATATAACCATACAGGTGGAGCTTTCGCAAATAATGCTTATAAAAGTCTGCCTTTAAACTCTGTTCGTACAGATACTGATTATTCAAATGAGAAATCTATTAATAACTATACCCTTGGTTTAGGATATAGAGCAGGTAGCTTTTATGCAGATATCGCATATCAATATAGTGCGTATAAAGAAGATTTCTACCCATTCGATAATTTAGATTTAACTAAGACTTCTGTGAATAACGATAAACAACAAGTTCTTTTAACTTTAGGATTTAGATTTTAGGTAATTAGATAACTTGTCAGGATAACAAAATGAATCCTCTTCTGATACACTTTTTATATCAGAAGAGGATTTTTTATTTCATCACTTTTCAGTCAAAAACTAAACTAGGTAAATTATATAATTCTTGTACAAAAGAAAACAATCTTCTGTACAGGACTATTTATTCTTTTGTACAGAAGAATGAATTCTTTTGTACAAGGAAAGATAGAAATAAAAAGAGAGATTGAATAAGCTTCCCGATTAATATTCAATTTTATCCATATTCTTTGTCCACTCTTCAAAAGCTTTCAGGGCCTCTTCACGAAGCAGTGGTTCCGATTGTAGTTTCCTGTCAGCAGGTTTCAGTTCCAGCTCATCATAAATGAATGAATCATCGAAGCCTATATCCTTAGCATCAGTCTTTGTATTAGCGTAATACATCTTATCCAGCCGGGCCCAATAAATTGCTCCAAAGCACATAGGACAAGGTTCGCAGGAAGTATAAATTTCACAACCACTAAGATTAAAGGTTCCCAATGCCTTTGCTGCAGCACGAATAGCACTAATTTCTGCATGTGCAGTAGGATCGCACGTACTTGTAACCCGGTTTACACCAGTAGCAATGATTTCTCCGTCTTTCACAATAACGGCGCCAAATGGTCCTCCGCCTTTTGCCACATTTTCTATTGAAAGTGCAATGGCCTTTCGCATGAATTCTTCTTTATTCATAACGCTTGTATTAGTTTATTTTTGTCTGAGGAACTGTAACGAATATGATATAGTCAAACCTAAACCTTATAGAACTAGCTATTCAATATAGAAAGGAATTAAAATACTATTTTGTTCACAGTTTACTTCTATAAAATTTCTTTTTATTGAAATTGAATCCAGCATAAATCCGGATAGTTCCAAAGCTATTGTTCAAATAAAAGTTTTCGGTTCTGTAATCATAAGTATGCATTACCAATGATGCTCCGACAAAATATTTAGAATCATTGTATACAACTCCTGCCCGGGTTATTAAATCCAGATTCATGTCTTTGAGGGTAGGTAATATTCTGTCACCGGAATCCATTTTCGACTTTTTGTAGGCTACTGCTGGTGCCACGGATATGTTTGCCAGAAAGTTTTTGGCAAATACCCAGTTGTATGTATAGCCAAAACTAAGGCTATAGTCCGAATAGCTGATCTCCTTAAATTTCAATGCATCACTTAATTTAGCCAGTATGGGAGCCGGTAACTGGTTGTGATCGAATTTTATATTATGCTGAGAATATGAAAATCCTGCTATGAAAGATCCCGCACTACGACGCTGATTACTCGACTGGCTGTAGGCCGCCGGATAAGAAAACTTTTTATTGTTAAAAACCCAATAAGCGTTTAACCCCTTTATAGCAACCGAAAATCCGTTAATATCAGTAGCAATAGCCGGATACTCATTGTCTTCAAAAATACCACTTGTACTTCTCAACTTAAAATTACTACCACTTTTTCGGTAATAAACATCGCCTCCAATCATGGGGCTATAAAGGCTTAATCCAAATTCAGTTTTTTTATTTGATAGCTTTTTCTTTCCAAAAATATCACTCAGGTCGACCGACCATCCCAGGAAAATCCATCTCCACCCAAAGTATGCGCCTAGCTTATAACTCATATTGGGTGAGATTGTTAATCGCTGAGGATTCTCCTCCTTGCTTTCAAATATATAATATTCATACCAGTTGCTGTTCTCCAACATAAATGCGTAATTAAATTTATTTGGCTCCACATAACTGGTATCAATTTCGTTTATTTTATGTCCAATTGAATTTACATTTTCTTTTGCTTTCTCTTTCAGTTCTTTTCCGAACTTATAAAAGTCTGTTTTTTCATCCTGAGCAAACAACATAAATGTTGAGGATAAAAGAAAGCATAAGAAGGCAAACGCTAATTTCATCAATAATAACTTAGTAATTTTGAATTAAATTTTACCAAGGATTTTATCCATAACCCAATTTGTTGGTGTAGCACTGATACCATCACAAGTACAGATTGATTTTCCTTGTAAGTGATGAATTACAGATTCAATGAGATTATACTGAATATGTTCGGGGTTCTCTATTACAAATTCTTCTCTACCTTTTTCTGTGTGCAGGGCAATTGGATCGAATGTAAATGTAGAAAAACAAAGCATTCCTTTATCGCCAATCACTTCAATTCTGTCTTCTTTGGCAGAAGAGTGAGCAACAAAGCACCATGAACCCGAGCCTACAAGTCCTGAATCGAACTGGAAACAAGCGCTAACAGTATCTTCTGCTTTATATAAACCGGCGCGATTGCTTTTAAATCCTTCAGCCTCAAGAATACAGCCAAATATATCCTGAAGAATATCCAGCTGGTGAGATGCAAGATCGTAGAAATAACCTCCGCCTGCAATATCCGGTTGAACTCGCCATGGGAGATTATCTTTATTATAATCAAGATCGTATGGAGGCTGTGCGAAACGTATTTGTACATTAATTACGTTTCCGATAGCTCCTTCCTGAATCAATTCTTTGACTTTTATAAAATAAGGCAGGTAACGTCTGTAGTAAGCAACAAAACATGGAACACCTGTTTCCTGGGAAATTCTGTTGATACGAGTACATTCTTCGTAACTGCTGGCCATTGGTTTTTCTATGTAAACCGGCTTACCTGCTTTCATGGCCATAATGGCATAAGTAGCATGTGAAGAGGGTGGGGTAGCTATGTAAACAGCATCAACTTCCGGATCCTCGATCAGTTCCATCGCATCAGTATACCATTTCTTAATGCCTCTTTTTTCAGCGTAATTTTTAGCTTTTTCTTCGTCGCGACTCATTACTGCAACAACAGTAGAACCTTCAATTTTCTTAAAAGCAGGTCCACTCTTCTTTTCTGTTACGTTTCCACAACCAATAAATCCCCATTTAATCATATTCGTTAATCCTCTTTATTTATCTTATAACAAAATTTACAGTTAATCGAATTGCAAATATATTGTTTTTAATTACTTTTGTCATAACAAAACATAAATAAACTGATAAAAAACACTCTATAAATGGAAAATCAAACATCAAAAATAGTATTTTATAAATCACGTAGCCTGGCAGGACGTTTCTCTGCTGCATTCGATTTTATAGAAAATAATTTTAAAGTTTTGGCTAAGTTCAGCTCTTTTATAATTTTGCCTGTTGCAGTACTTATCTCATTGTTTTTTATTGTATACAATAATTTTGCTGCTCAGATTGTTCAAGGCAATATTGGATCTTCGGGGTTAACTAAATATCTGGTTTTAGTATCTGCCTTAGTATTGGTATGTATAATCGGAGATATTCTTTTTAAAGGAACTGTTTTTGCATTGGTAAAAGAATATTCGTTGCGTGAGTCTATTGAACGCTTGTCATTCAAAGAAATGAAAAACAAGTTGGTTGCTAATATCAAACGCTTTTTAATTGTTAACTTGGTTTTGGCATTACTACTTATTGTCTACATAGCTTTATTAGCAGGCTTGATATTTCTTTCTCCATGGACTTTAGTATTTACTTTCCCATTCTTACTTTTCATAACTATACCTTTCACTTACGCACAAGAAATTTATATGTTTGAGGATATAAAGGTAATGGCTGCAGTGAAGAAAGGTTTTAAACTTGGTATTCCCAATTGGGCCGGAACATTTTTCCTTTTGATATTGGCAGAAATATTTGCTTTAATTATTCAAGGCATAGCTTTCACTCCCTGGGGAGTTGGTTCTTTTGTTCAGTCTTTATCCTTCAGTTCAATTCTTGATGGGAATGTTTCAACTTTACCAACCTACTTCAGTGTTTTAATGTTTGTGTTGAGTGTGATAGGTTACTTTGTTTCTTATCTGGCACAGCTGCTTCCAACAATATCTATGATGTTCCAATACTTTAGCGCTACTCAAAAACAGCTTGAAAAAGATATAGAACAAAATCAGTCTTTATAATACTTCTTATATATACGCTTGTATTCTTCACTCTTGGTAAACTCTTTAAGCCAAGAGTTAAGAGTATCTAGCAATACAGGAGAGTGCTTACTTACTCCCCATGAATAGAACTGGGTGAAACTTATATCAGTGTGAATATCTAGTTGTGGAAACGAATCGATAGATGCCAAGGCTATGCTTTGATCGCATACAGCATAACTAATGTTTCCATGTGCTACCAAAGCCATAAGTTGCTCTGAACCATATTTCTCCACTTCTTTAATATAAATAGCCTCACCTATTTCATTGCTTAGATTTTTGATGCGAAGGATAGAAGGGGAGCCTTTTTCTACATGCAGAATTTTATGTGCCAGGTCTAGCTGACTTTTAATAAATGCAGGATTACCTTTTCCGGCCTTTCTTTGAACTAAAACTTGTTTATTAAGAACAATAGGAGTGGTTAGCAGAATGGAATCTTTAAGTTCGGTAGTAACCGGAATGTTGTAAGCAATTATATCAAATTTTCCATTCGAAAGCCCTTCTAACCGTTTATCAAAACTCATCTCCGGAGTTATTTCCAGGCGCAGCCCTTTATCCTTTGCAAAAGCATTTATAAGTTCGTATTGAAATCCAGAAATTGTATCTCCGTCAACATAATAGCTCAAAGAGTTATATTCTGTAACTACCCGAAGAACTTTGGATTTCTTAATTTCGGCATAGTCACGTGGTTTCCCTATTTCAGATTCTTCCCTGGTAAAGAAAATTGCGAGAATAATCAATACTATCGCTGGAATTAAATACTTAATATATTTACCTTTTAACTTCATGTTATTAATCGTAGAAGTTCCATGAAATACCTATTTTAAATAGGCGAGGGTTGATTGGATAATGAGGTACATAGAAAGAATTAGATCCACCGGAACTCTGATTAACATGATAGTACATTACAAAGAATCGTGTACGCTTCAGGTGCAAATTAGCATATAGGTTTACTACAGGATATCCGCCAATCTTAGTATACTTGTCGGTATTTGTTGGGTCTTGTAAATTGAATGTTCCAATAGCAGGAGTATAATCCGGTGCATAGTATTTGCTGAAGTAACGAACATCAGCTCCCAATTGTAAGCTCAGGACTTTCTTTGCCAGCTTTGTTTCCAGATACAAGTTGTGGTAAAGAGAAAGTTCAGGAAGTGGTAAAATGCTATTGTTCGACGACTTTTGATAAGTTACTTCATTATCTAAATGGAGAATACCAGCCTGGAAATTTTGTTTCACACATGCACTTAATATCTGCAAATTTTCGCCTGCCTGTACGGGTATTGCTTTACTGTTGAAGTAAGTATAATTTTTAATGTTTTCTACGCCAATATTAATATTGGTTCCTAATCTCTTGAAAGATAATTCTCCTTCTACGTGTGTTTTAAATTCTTTAGAGAAATTATTATTATCCCACCAGAAATGGTTTGAGTGATAATGACGCATATAAAAAGATGGCAATGTATTGCTAATATTTCCGCGGGCAACAAGCGCAACAGTATCTTTCAGTAAACGGAAATTAAGGCGAACATCTCCTTTTAAACGAAACTGACCGATACTTTCCTTAAGCATTCCCACTTCTCCAATAGCTGAATAATTGATCAGTTTACCTTCTTTTCTCGATAATTCACCTCCTACATATACTTCATTTTCAGTAAATTTATCTGTAGTTATGGAATCGGCATTCATTAAGTTATACTGGCGAAGTTCGTGAGAAATGAATCCCGTTAATCCGGCCTGAGCATATTTATTAAATCCTTCCAGAAGTGCTATTCCAAATGTATTTTTAATAGATGTATAACTGGTAGAATCTCTGGATGAAAGGTTACTTCCGTTTAAATATGTATTTTCGTAATAATCTTTATCTTCTGAGTATGCAACAAATCTTTTGTGAGCTCTTTCATATTTCATAGTATGAATGAAGCTTGTAACCGGAACAAATTCTATTACCTTTTCTTGTTTTTGTTCCTTGGCTTCACCATTCTCACCTTTTTTGCCGTTTCCTTTTTTTCCCTCTTTTATTTTATCTAATTCCTTTACCTCTATAATTTTTTCTCTTTTAAATCCTAAATTATAGCGGTGAGTCAGAAATACATAAGAGTCATGGTTCTTATTCCAGGTATCTGTAAAGTTAACAGGTATATTAGCAGGTTCATATTGCTTTTTACCTTCACTCATGGCTAATGGATTTGTAATGTAGCGATCATCAGCAATACCACCGTTTTCCTTCATTTTTATGCTGAAGTTGTTGTATAAAAGATGTGCCTGATATTGATCTCCAATATAACTACCAAAAAGAGCTCCGTTAAAATGAGAGGTCGACTGGTCCGTATAGAATCCACGGCCATATTGATAGTCAATGTTAAATCCAAAAGCTAAACTTTTGTTTACGTTTACCGAGAAATAACTTTTGAAACGCTCTTCGCCATCTACTTTTGAACCTGATTTGAAATATGTAAGGTTGGTATATGGTAAACGTGAGTTCGCGAATTTAAAATTCTGTGGTTTAACAAAAAAACTAGAATAAGGATCTATAAACAAATACTGCGAATTCTCTACCGGACGATCAAAAAAGATTCTGGACATTGATGGTGAACCAAGGTTGCCCAGATAATTGTTATGTCCTGTCATACCTTCTACAAGGTTTTCATTCTGGAAGTTGTGGTAAATCGTATCGGCAGGAATCATTTGTCTGTTTCCCAACCGTTCATCCACATTCCACATATAAAGTTTTGGATCTATTGACGCAGTGCTTACTTTTGAACTATCATTTTTTGTCTCGTTATCTTGATTACGAGAGCCCATTCTAGACTCGCTTATCTGTGCATGAACGTATGCCTGAGATAGAGTCATTAAGAGTATATATATTAATAATATCCTTTTCATATTGGACGCAAATATACAACAAAAAACAATTCACAAAGATTATTTGTTAAGCACGTTCTTTTAAATATTCCTTTTTTTTCTTTTATCAACAGTTTATAGCGATTATTAATTCAGATTTTGGCTTAATGGAATAGTTCTTACCATACACATGAATGCATACATCTGTATCTGCAAGATTGTTTACATTCATTTCTTTATGGCTAACTTTTATAACTAAAAAGTAGCCGTTGAATTTAACTTTAAATTGATATGATTTCCATTTGGGTGGAATAAGCGGCTCGAATGATGCCTTTCCTCTGTTTAACTTCATACCGGCAAATCCCTCAACTAAAGCAAGCCAGCTACCAGGCATACTAGTAATATGGAGTCCCTCTTTTAAATCATTGTTGTAATCATCAAGGTCCAAACGTGTAGCTTTTAAGAATAAATCATAAGCATTATCAACGTCACCTATACGAGCAGCCAGTATAGAGTGGACAAAATACGATAGTGACGATTCGTGAAGCGTTCGTGGTTCGTAAAAGAGGAAATTCTTCTTGATTGCTTCTTTATCAAAATAGTTACGATAGAGGTAAATTCCAAGAAGAACATCACTTTGCTTAATAAAGCAAGAGCGTAAAATTCTGTCCCACGACCAGTGCTGACTAATGGGGCGTTCGGATGGATTAATATCTGAAACAACTTTTAGTTCTTTGTCCATATATCCATCTTGTTGTACAAATATCCCTTTATCTTTTTCTTCAGGGAAGTACATGTTCTCAATTATATCCTGCCATCTTTCAGTTTCTTCCAACTGAAAGTCTGTTTTATTTAAAACTCGTTGATAATCATCCGGATATTTCTTTTTCACTAAGTCCAGATAATAGAGAGTTGATTTCAGATTTTGTATGCAACTGTAGTTAGTATACCAGTTATTATCTACATTGTTTTCATATTCGTTCGGACCAGTAACTCCTAATATCACGTATTTCTGTTTTGGAGTGGAGAAGCTTACCCTTTGACTCCAGAATCTGGAAATTCCAATAAGAACTTCAAGACCGTATTTAGCTACGTAATCTGTTTTTCCGGTATAGTTAGTGTATAAATCAATGGTGTATGCAATGATACCATTGCGATGAATTTCTTCAAAAGTAATTTCCCATTCGTTATGACATTCAACTCCATCCATGGTAACCATTGGATAAAGTGCCGCACCGTTTGTAAATCCTAACTTCTCAGCATTTTCTATAGCTTTGGGTAAATGGTTGTATCTGTAAAGCAAAAGATTGATTGCCAGATTTTCAAATCCGGCCAACAAGTAATAAGGGATACAGCACAATTCTGTATTCCATTGAGTATTTCCTCCATACTTTTCTCCGGTAAATCCTTTCGATCCAATATTTAAGCTCGGATTATCGCCTTTGTAGTTTTGGTGGATTTGAAATAAATTGAAACGAATGGCTTGTTGCACTTCATCGTCTCCTTCTATTTTTACATCAATGATATCCCATATTTTGCTCCATTCTTTCTTTTGTTCATCCAAGAGTGCTGCCCATCCTATACCTTTTGCTTTCTGAGCCTCGTTAATTGATTCCTCCACAAGTTTCTTTCTATCACAATAGAGTGAAGAAACAATAGATGTATATTTTATTAATGATAAAGTTTCACCAGGCTTAACGTCAGATCCGACACTAAATCCTACCAATTTTTCTTTTTCAATTCTAATCGGTCTGCTGGTTATTTCTTTATTGTTTTTGAATAGCTGATAAGTTGTGGCACAACAAGCTTGTGAGTCTTCACGTTTAGTTTGCGCCCATAATAAAGCATAGTCGTGTGTGGTTTCTGCCAGAATGATATTCCACATTTTTTCATTGAAATTAGAACTTTCATGAATTACATCCCCGTTTATATAGGGAAGGAGAGATATCTTTCCTTCATAATTTACAGAAGTAACGCTGTATTTTATAAGACAGAGATTTAATTTAGCCATACTATAAAAACGTTCCACATGGATTTTTAAAGTATATCCTTTAGGAGACGTTACAGTAATAGTCCTTTCCGATAAGCCTTCTTTCATTAAAAGTTTCCGTTCAAACTCATTTATATCCCATACTTCAAGATTCAGTTCCTCGTCTATAAGTCTAAGGTTAATGCCACTCCAATAGGGAGCATTAGGCATACGCGAAAAATAACGTGGATATCCGTTTTTCCACCATCCAACACGCGTACGGTCCTGAAAATAAATACCTGCAATATACGATCCTTGAAGTGTGTCGCCTGTATAAGTCTCTTCGAAGTTTCCTCGCTGACCAATTCTTCCGTTGCCAATACTGAAGATGCTTTCGGAAGCTCTTTGGTTTTTAATGTGAAATTCTTCTTCAATAATATTCCATCCGTCTGTTTTTAGGAATCTTTTCATGGTATTTTTAATTCTTGCTCACAATAGTGATGTGTGTATTATCTTATTTATAGTTGTTCCCTAAAGAAAAATACTACGGAGAACTTTATATGTACCTTAGTAGTACCTGATATAAAGTTCTCCGTGCATTTTATCTTGTAAGCTAATTTGCTGAAAACTTGCTGCAAGATAATAAAAATAATATTATAAAAACTGCTAAAAACTAATTTTCCGAATTAATTATTTTCATGCTGTGCCAATGTTTCTTTGATAAGAAAAACACATATAGCTCCTACAATAAGAAATATTCCTGCAAGAACCAGCATACTTACCTGTTTGCCACCCACCAGGTGAAGTAAACCTCCGCCAATTAATGCTGCGCAAATCTGAGGTAAACAGATGGTTCCGTTGAATAAACCAAGATAAGCTCCCATATTTTTTCCTGAAACAGAGTTTGTTAATATAGTAAAAGGCATTGCCAGCATTGCTGCCCAAGCAAAACCAATTGCAAAGTAAGATGCAAACAAAGAATACTGATCGTGGATAAAGAAAGTAGAGATAAAGCCCAATCCTCCAAGTAACAGACTTAATGAATATGCGAATTTGCGTGATTTAAACATTGGAAGCAGAACAGCCCAACAGAGAGAGCCGATGGCCTGTATTGCAAACAAAACTCCAACCCAGTTTCCCGCTTCCTGATATTCGGCAGATGCAGTATTGGTAGTTCCCCATACATTATCGGCAATAGCGCCATTAGTATAAGTCCACATATACATGAAAGCTGCCCATGAAAAGAATTGAACCAAACCTACTGTCCAGAATACTTTTGGGGCATGTACCAATAAAGAAATGAAATCAGTTTTTTGCTTTTTTTCAGCAGCTGTAATGCCATGAAATTCTTCGAATTCTTTTGGAGGCATCTCTTTTACCTTAACGGTAGTGTAGATTACACAAAGAATAAGTATGGCTGCTCCAATGTAAAACGAATAAATAACAGAGTCGGGAATCATTCCTTTCTCAGCAATATTGCTGATCCCAAAAAACGTAAAGATGAAAGGAAAAAGATAACCAACCAAGCTTCCTGCATTGCAAAGGAAACTCTGAATGGAATAAGCCAATCCTTTTTGCTTCTCGTTTACAAGATCGCCCACCAACATTTTAAAAGGTTGCATTGCCATATTTATAGACGTATCAAGAAACATAAGTGCAAAAAGCCCAAAGATCATTGCATTGAATATTTTGGTAAAACTGCCGGCATTTGGAAGAAGGCACATTACTATTACTGCAACAAGTGAACCAACAAAAAGATAAGGAATTCTGCGTCCGAACCGTGTCCATGTTTTATCACTGGCAGATCCAATTAGCGGTTGTACAATAATTCCTGCCAACGGAGGAAGTACCCAAAAATAACTAAGGTTATGAGGGTCGGCACCTAATGTGGCGAATATTCTACTAATATTTGCACTCTGTAGTGCGTATGCAATCTGTACACCAAAGAAACCGAAACTAATGTTCCATAGTGTCCAAAAACTCAGGTCTGGTTTTGTTTTCATTGTATTATTTTTCTTTATTAGATTTTATATGATTATTGTTTATTATATCTCATTTTACTAATTAATCTTTTTATCAGGTCAACCCGTTTCAAACATGTACATGTTTACACCCAATCATGTACATGTTTGAGTTCAATCTTGTACATGATCGGTCAGCTTACTCGCCAATAATTAGCTAAACTTATTCCGGTTAATCATTAATTTTCCCCTATAACTTTATTAAACTGATTACAGTTGAGTACACCATGTACACCACTTTTTGCTGATCATTGAACTATTGATTTTTGCAATTGGCTGATTATTAATTATATAAATTTTAGTAGGTGGCAGAGGTGGCAGTAAAATAATACTTTTTTCCTTTCTGGAAATTAAATTTTGAAAATTCTGCAATTTGCGGAATTTTCAAAATTTAATTTTATAAACCGAAAAATATAACTTTTTACTGCCACCTCTGCCATCTGATTTGTTTTAATTATCTGATATTTAATATGTTATAAATTCAATTTTATTTGGTAGTTCCCCTAACTACCAGATTGGTCTTTACAATTCTGTTGCCACTTCTCTTTTCTTCCGGGTTTTTATTTTCAAGTCTGTCAATTAATAAATTGATTGCACTTTCACCAACTTCTTTTCCATGTTGCTCTACTGTAGTGAGTTTAGGATCGGTAGTCTGAGCTATAATTCCATCAGAGAAACCACAGATAGAAACATCCTCTGGAATTTTAAGATTTGCCAATTTGCATGAATATAAAATTCCCGAAGCCGTTTCATCATTAATTGCAAAGAAACCATCGGGCCTGTTTGCCGATTCTAAAATAGCAGGAGTAATAGCTATGGCTTGTTCCCGTGTATCACATATTTTAATCATGCTATCATCAACTGGAACCTTATATCTTTTCATAGCGTCCAAATATCCATTTTTCCTATTTTTTGAAATCTCAAGATGAAGAGGAGCGCTATAGAATAAAATACGCTTGCATCCAGTCTGAATCATATATTCTACTGCGGCGAAAGCCCCGGCATAATCGTCTACAACAACACGTTCAGTATTTATTCCGGTACAAATCCGGTCGTAAAATACTATTGGAATATTATTATCCAGTAATTCCTGATAATGTTCGTATCGGGATGTATCTTTCGCCAATGAAGTAATAACTCCACAAACCCGTGCAGCTAAAAAGGAATGAACAATTTTAACTTCCCGGGTGTATTCTTCATTTGATTGCGCGATAATGATATTGTAACCAGCTTTAGAAGCCACTTCTTCAATTCCATCTAGAACACATGAGAAAAAATGATGAACAAATTGCGGAATAATAACCCCAATTGTATTCGATCGGCTTGTGCGTAAATTCATGGCCAGTTCATTTGGCTTATAATTATGTTCGCGCGCGTACTTATTTATTGAGTTCCTAGTCTCTTCACTAATGTCAGGGTTGTTTTTAAGTGCTCTTGAAACTGTAGATGGAGAGACATTTAACGCCTTGGCTATATCTTTGATTGTGATTTGCGTTTTGTTATTCATAATTGATTTATAAGTTTCAATCCAAGGTTATATATTTTTATAGTGTTCTCCATACAAAAATAGGATAATTGCTCAAGATTGTTTTTTATAGTTAAATATTAGGTGTATATTTGAGGTGCAAACGATTGCAGAGCAAAAGTAACGAAATCATGACATCATTAGCACAAGTAATAGTTAATAAACTCTATTTTTGTTGAGTAGTTGAAATGAATTTTAACGATTCATTCCTCTCTTTCTCAGAGAAATCAATTATTTATAATATTGTTAACTTTAATTTTTAAATGCATGAAGCAAGTTAATCTTAAACTCGTGAAAACAATCCTTCCAATATTGATGGGGTTGTTCTTGTCGATGGGCGTCTTTGCACAGCAGATCACTGTTACAGGAGTTGTAAAGGATGCAAAGGGTGAGCCTATTATTGGTGCAAATGTTGCTGTAAAGGGCACCACAACCGGTACTATTACCGATCTTGATGGAGTATTTCATCTTCAGGCTCCTCAAAATTCAGTTCTTACAGTTTCTTTTATAGGTTATAAAACGGTAGAAGTAAAAGCGTTAAAAAACCTGACTGTTGTTTTACAGGAAGATGCCGTAATGCTTGAAGGTACAGTTGTTATTGGTTATGGTACGGTAAAGAAGAATGATCTTACCGGATCTGTAACAGCGATTAAACCAGATAAACTAAATCGTGGTCTTACTACAACCGCTACTGATATGATTACAGGAAAAATAGCAGGTGTAAATGTAACATCAGATGGTGGTGCTCCTGGCGGTGATGTAACAATCCGTGTTCGTGGTGGTTCTTCTTTGTCTGCAAGTAATAAACCTCTTATTGTAATCGATGGTCTTCCTATTGATAATGAAGGTATTAAAGGAGTTTCTAATATGTTCAGTACAATCAATCCAAATGATATTGAAACGTTTACAGTTCTTAAAGATGCATCTGCTACTGCCATTTATGGATCACGTGCCTCTAATGGTGTAATTATCATTACTACTAAAAAAGGAGAAAAAGGTTCGGCTCCCAGAGTATCTTATGACGGAAATATATCAGTAAGTACAAAGGTTAATAGTATTGATGTTATGTCTGCTGATGAGTTTCGTAATTTTGTAACTAATAAATTTGGTGCAAATTCAGGAGCTGTTAAATTGTTGGGAACTGAAAACACAGACTGGCAAAAAGAAATATTCAGAACAGCTATTGGACATGATCATAATGTTACTGTTTCTGGTGGATTAAAAAATATGCCTTATCGTGTAAGTGTAGGTTATACAAATCAAAATGGTATTCTTGACACATCAAACTTTGAACGTTATACAGGTTCTTTTAATTTAAGTCCTTCATTTTTTGATAATCACTTGAATGTGAATATTAATGCCAAAGGGATGATTTCTAATAATAGATTTGCAGATACTGGCGCAATAGGTGCAGCCTTAGACTTTGATCCTACAAAACCTGTAATGGATGGTAATAGTAAATATGGTGGCTATTTCGCGTGGGAAGATGCTGGTCAATTCATTTCTATTGCTACTAAAAATCCCGTTTCTATGTTGAAGCAGAAAAAAGAAACTGCAAATTCAAAGAATATTATTGCTAATGCTCAATTTGATTATAAATTCCATTTCCTTCCGGAATTACATGCTAATCTTAATTTAGGTATGGATGTCGCCACTGGAACTCAAGATGTTTTTTATCCAAAAGAATCTCCTATTGGTTATATTGAAAATGGAAAGACTGGATCTGAAACTATTGATAAATATAATCACTTACTAGATTTTTATTTGCAATATGCAAAAGATTTGAATGATGCTCATCACATAGATTTAATGGGTGGATATTCTTGGCAACATTTTCATAGAAATACAGAAAATGCATACAATAATCTTGACTCAAGTAATCCAACTAGTTACATTTTCAAAACAGAAAATTATTTAGTATCTTTCTTTGGCCGTTTGAATTATTCATTTATGAATAAGTATTTGGTTACAGCTACTTTACGTAATGATGGTACTTCACGTTTCTCTAAAGATAATCGTTGGGGACTTTTTCCATCAGTTGCTTTAGGATGGAAGATAAAAGAAGAAAGTTTTTTAAAAGATGTTGATGCTATTTCTGATTTTAAACTTCGTTTAGGGTATGGTATTACAGGACAACAAGATCTTTCTCAGGGAGATTATCCATATATGGCTACATATTATGCTGGTCAGGATGGCGCATTCTATCAGTTGGGTGATCAATTTATTAAAATATCTCGTCCTGATGGATACAATCCTAATTTGAAATGGGAAGAAACAACAACATGGAATGCAGGTTTAGATTTCGGTTTTGCAAATAACAGAATTACTGCTGCATTAGATTATTATTATCGTAAAACAAAAGACCTTATCAACGTGATAGATGTTCCATCAGGAACTAACTTTAAAAATCGTATCGTAAGTAATATTGGTTCATTGAAGAATCAAGGTGTTGAATTCGCAATTAATGCCAAAGCAATTTCTACTCCAGATTTGGTTTGGGATTTAGGCTTCAATGCAGCTTTGAACGATAACAAAATTACAAAACTGACAGCTCAGGATAATGCTTCAACAATAGTACTTACTGGTGATATTGATGGTGGTACCGGAAATAAAGTTCAGGCTCAAGGAGTAGGGCATTCTGCTAATTCTTTTTATGTATTTGAACAAGTTTATGATAAGGCAGGTAAGCCAATTGAAGGCCTTTTTGTAGATCGCAATAAGGATGGTGTTATTAATGATGGAGACCGCTATTTTTGTAAGAAACCTTCAGCAGATGTTATTATGGGATTTACATCAAAATTGGTGTATAAGTCATGGGATTTTAGTTTTTCTTTAAGGTCTAACCTTGGAAATTATGTCTATAATAATATTGCCTCTTCAAAAGCTGCTATTAGTGAAGGAAGTATCAATAATAAAGGTTATCTTTCTAACAGACCTTTATCCGCTTTCAAATCTAATTTCCAAAATGTAAGTTTGTTATCTGACTATTACGTAACTAATGCTTCATTCTTGCGCTGTGATAATATAACTTTAGGTCATACATTTAAGAATTTGTTTGGTAAAGTTAGTGGTCGTGTTTACGGAACAGTACAGAATGCATTTGTAATTACAAAATATGCAGGCCTTGATCCTGAAGTGAAAGATGGTTTGGATAAAAATATTTACCCACGTCCTTTGGTTGGAATTCTAGGTGTAAGTCTTAACTTTTAATCTTAAATAATACAGAATATGAATACAAAAATATTTAAATATATCATACCTGTTTTATCATTGGCATTTGCAATGAATTTTACTTCATGTGTTAATGACCTTGATGTAACTCCTATTGATCCTAATCTTAATGTTCAATTCGATCAGGATGCAAACTTTGCGAAAATATATGCTGGTCTTGCTATAACAGGAAACCAAGGTCCTGCAGGGAAGCCTGATATTGAAGGTACTGATGAGGGAGCTTCTGGACTTATGCGTATGTTGTTTAATCTTAATGAATTACCTACAGATGAGGCGATTTGTGCATGGGGATCTGATACCCAAGTGTATCCATTAAATTTTGCCAAATTTGGTGCATCTAATGGTGTTGCTCTTGATATGTTTAATCGACTTTATACACAAATAGCACAGTGTAATAATTTTCTTATTCAAACAGCTGGTTTATCTGACGAGAATACTAAAGCTCAACGTTCAGAAGTTCGTTTTATCCGTGCTTTAGACTATTATTATTTGGTTGATCTGTTCGGAAATGTACCATTTGTAGATGAAAATACAGGTATTGGAACATATTTACCACAGCGTATAACTCGTGCAGATTTATATAAATATATCGAAACAGAACTTCTTGCTATAGAGCCAGAAATGAAAACACCTAAAACAAATCTTTATGGTAGAGCAGATAAAGCTGCTGTATGGATGTTGCTTTCACGTTTGTATCTTAATGCAGAAGTTTATACAGGTACAGCTCAATGGGCAAATGCTGCTACATATGCAGGTAAGGTTATGAATGCAGGTTATATTCTTGAATCAAAATATGATAATATGTTTTGTGCTGATAATAACACTTCAACCGAAATGATTCTTCCTATCTGTTATGACGGTGTTAAGACTCGTTCCTGGAGTGGATTATTCTTTGTCGCAAGTTTCCTTTCCGGAGATATGAACACTGTAGCTACTTTTGGAACGAAAGAAGCTTGGGGAGGTAATCGTGCACGTGCTGCATTAATTAAAAAGTTTGTTTCTGATGGAAATCTTGATAATACAACAGATGATCGTGCTTCGTTCTGGACAAAAGACCGTACTTTAAATATTACAAAACCAATAGAATTTAAAGAAGGATATTCAGTCACTAAATTTAAAAACAGAACCAAGGCTGGAGTAATAGGAAGTGATCCTAATCAGCAGTTCCCAGATATGGATTTTCCTTTGTTCCGTTTAGCTGAGGCAAATCTTACATTTGCAGAAGCTACTCTTAGAGCAAATGGTGATAAAACTGCAGCTCTTAATGCTATTAATGCTTTGCGTGATCGTGCTCATGCCTCTAGAGTTAGTGCTTCCGATTTAACATTGGACTTTATTCTTGATGAAAAAGCTCGTGAATTCTATTTTGAAGCACAACGTCGTACAGATTTGATCCGTTATAATAAGTTTACTTCTGGTTATACATGGGATTGGAAAGGTGGAACATCGGAGGGTACTTCTTTACCAAGTTATATGTCTCTTTATCCAATTCCTACAGCTCAGCTTACAGCCAATAGTAACTTGAAACAGAATCCTGGTTATTAATTTAGTGTTCTAATTCTAAAATTAACTTAGTATGAAAAAATTTAATATATTGTTACTCTTTGTGACTGGACTGCTTGCCTTTTCTGCTTGTACAGACAGCATGGATCCTGTAATAAATTCAATGAAAGATAGCGATAACAAAGCAATTTCATTTGTTTTGAATACGCCTAGTAATAGTTCTTATACACTAATTGCTGAGAATGCGAATAGTATTATAGATATTTTTACTTGTGAACAGCCTAATTATGGTTTCCCGGCTGCTGTAACCTATACAGTCGAGATTTGTAAGGGAAATAACCAATTTAATGATTTTCAAGCACTCGCAACGAAAGTACAGGGTGAGAAAATTCCAATAAAAACATTTGAGCTTAATGACGCAATGAATGCATTAAAAATGTCGAATTCTAAAGAAGCATACACTGTAGATTTTCGTCTTAAGGCATTCATTAATGATTCTGTTCCGGTGCTTTATTCCAATACAGTAAGTATGACGGTTACTCCATATAGTGGAGCTCGTACACCAATGTATTTTGTAGGTAATATCTTTAATAATGGCTGGAATAATAATGACTTAACAATGCGCATTTTTGCCGATAGTGACTTGAATGATATGCTTTATACTTATACAGGATATGTTAAGTCAGGAAGTGAATTTAAAATTATTCAAAATCCAGGTGATTGGGGAACTCAATGGGGATTTGGAAGTGATGGTGTTTTAAGTACTAATGGTGGAAATATTGGTGGCTTTACAGCTGATGGCTATTATACCATGACTTTTGACCTTAACAATAACAAATACACAATAACTCCATACACAGGTGCTGTTACTGAATATAACCAGATCTCATTCATTGGTGCATTTAATGGATGGGGAGCCGACTTAGATTTGACTCAGAGTTCTTTTGATAAACATATCTGGATCAATAGTAATGTTGTTATACCTTCTGATGGAGAATTAAAACTTCGTGTTAATCATGACTGGGGAACAAGTTTCGGTGGTAGCAATGGTTTGTGGAAAGAAAAGCAAGGACAGTTTGCTAAATTTGATGGTGGTGATAATGTGAAAGTAAAAGCTGGAACTTATTTTGTTAAGTTCAATGACATAACTAAACATATTATTATGATAGCTAAATAAAAAAGATCTGTATAATATTGACAAAGCGAGGTTTTCTTAACTTCGCTTTGTCTTTTTAAAAATGATAGGTATGAAAAAACTTTATCTCTTAATCATTCTCTTCTTTTGTCAACTATCTCTTTTGGGTCAAGTTGTAACAACTCAACCTTTATTTCCTGTCGAAGGTAAGCAAGTTGTAATTACATTTGATGCTACAAAAGGTTCTGGCGGATTACAAAACTATACTGGTGATGTATATGCACACACAGGAGTTATTACCGATTTGAGTAACGGAAACTGGACTTATGTAAAAGCCGATTGGAATACGAATAAGCCTGAGTGTAAAATGACATCTTTAGGAAATAATAAGTATTCATTGACGATTCCGGATATACGATTATTCTATGGAGTTCCGGCTAATGAAAAGATATTAAAATTAGCATTCGTATTTAGAGGGTCTACAGGGAGTCCTGAAGGAAAAGGAGACGGAGGAACTGATATCTTTTGTCCTGTTTATGAATCTGGATTGCATGTTCTTTTTACAAATCCAGAAAATGACATGTTGATTACTTCAGCTCAGAATATTCCATTTAATGCTATAACTTCTGATGCTGCTAATATTAATCTGTATGTTAATAATGCGTTGATAAATTCTGCAACTAATGCAACTAGTATTTCGTCTTCTTATAATTTTACCTCTCCAGGAAGCTATACTGTAAAAGTTGAGGCTTCTTTAGGAGCTGAGACTGTTACTGCTACACGATTAGTGACTTATAAAGGGGCTGTAACTTATAAAGCTATTCCTGATGGCATGCAATATGGTATTAATTATGCAGCTGATGGCAAAAGTGCCACTTTAGTGCTATATACGCCTATAAGAAGAAATTATGATGCAGATAAAGTAACAGACATCTATGTTATTGGAGATTTTAATAATTGGACTCCAATGTCGGAGTATATGATGTATCGGAGTACTACTTCTTCTGGTTATAATGATGCTTGGTGGGTAACAATTCCTAATCTTACTCCAGGAAAGGAATATGGTTTCCAATATTTAGTATCATATGTTAATGGTACAACAAAAAGAATTGCAGATCCTTATTGTCAGAAGATACAAGATCCTTGGAATGATAAATGGATTAATCAATACAGTGAAATATATCCGGGATTAGCTGCTTATCCTGAAGATAAGACCACCGATATTGTGTCTGTTTTGCAACCAGGCAAGGCGGCATATAACTGGCAGGTGACTAATTTTATCACTCCTACGAAGAATAATATGGTAGTTTATGAATTGCTTTTACGCGATTTTACTTCTGAGAAGAGTCTTAAAGCTGCTATTGATAAGCTTGATTATTTAAAAAATCTGGGAGTGAATGCGGTTGAGTTGATGCCCATTACTGAATTTGATGGAAACAATAGCTGGGGATATAATCCTTGTTTCTATTTTGCACCAGATAAGGCTTATGGCACCGAAGTTAATTATAAGCAATTTATTGATGAATGCCATAAAAGAGGAATTGCTGTTATTTTAGATATGGTACTTAATCATGCAACAGGCAATAACCCGATGGCTAAATTGTATTGGAATAGCACGACGAGTAAAACGTCTGATGCTAATCCCTGGTTTAATGTAGATGCTCCTCATCCTTATAGCGTATTCAGTGATTTTAAACATGGATATGTAGGAACAAAAGACTACTTTAAGCGTGTGATGAAATACTGGATTCAGGAATTTAATGTGGACGGATATAGACTTGATTTATCGAAAGGGTTAACTGATAATTCTTCAACTGAAGCTACTGCTGGTAATTATGACCAAACACGTATCAATAATATTACTGAATATTATAATGCTGCTAAGGAAGTGAAACCGGATGTGTTATTTATTCTTGAACATTTTTGTGCTGATACAGAAGAAAAAGTTCTATCAGACACTGGAATGATTCTATGGAATAATATGAATGGTTCTGGTAAGTCAATATCTAAAGGAACGAATGCTGATTTAAGTTATATGAATGTTTCAACCCGTACACAGGTGGCTTATTTAGAGAGTCATGATGAAGAAAGGGTAGGATATGAAGCCATGGCTAATGGAGTTACAAAAAATGATTTAGCTTCTACAATGAAACAACTCTCTTCGGAAGCTGCTCTTTTCTTTACTGTGCCCGGAGCTAAAATGATATGGCAATTTGGAGAACTCGGATATGATTATTCTATTTATGAAGGAGGAGACCGGATGACTGTTAAACCTGTTCGATGGGATTTCATGGATATTCCAGAACGGATAGATTTGTATAAGACTTATAGCCGTGTACTTAATTTGCGGTTGAAATATCCAAATGCCTTTACTCAGGGTAGTTTTACCAGAAGCATATCATCAAGTGATTGGGATAACGGTAAGAGTGTAACAATATCACATAATGATTTGAATGTGGTGGAGGTTTCTAACTTAAAAGATGCAGTGATAACTTCTACAGTAACTTTTCCAAAAACAGGTGTTTGGTATGATCTGATGACAGGTAACCAGTTGAATATAACCTCAGCAACGACCAGTATAACTGTTCCGGCTCATGGATTTCTTTATTATATTGATCGCCAGACAACCTTCCCTTCGGTTGGAATTGAAAATGTTGAAAGTTATGTTGGAGTAAAGGTTTATTATGATAATTCAACTTCAGAAATTAAAGTAGTGACTGATAAAGATGTGAAGAATATAAAGGTTTATTCAATTAATGGAGTGCTCGTAAAAACTGTTGATAATCAAGCTTTTGTTGAAGCATCTGGTTTATCTTCCGGTTGTTATTTAGTACGTACTCAATTGGCCGACGGAACTTTGGAAACATTTAAGATATTAAAATAAAAGCAGAGGTGTAAAAAGAAGGCGGAAAGTTGAGATTCTATTCTCAATTTTCCGCCTTCTTGTTTATTTACCTATAGTTTATTTGATATCTAGATCCGCGACATTTCCCGATCTTTTAAGAACTCCCCAGGTTTGTAGCTCACCTTTAATGGCTTTTTTAAAGCTCTTGAAAAGAACAATATACATTATCCAGCGATAAACAAATCTCTGAGGTATTATCCAGATAAGTTTGGATACCTTTTCCTTTTCAAAGATAAAAGCTAGTACAGATATACTGATATCAACAAGCATAAACAGCAGATAGTATATTCCAATTTTCGTAGCATTGCCAGCAAAGATACCTACGAGCATAAATATATCCGCCAACGGTGAGAAAAATGGAATTAAGAACTGGAATATAAGGATGTTTGGCATTGCCCATATTCCTAAGCCTTTGTATTTCTTATCAAACAAGGTATCTCTGTGTTTCCAGAAAGTCTGCATCACTCCAAATGTCCATCGTGTTCTTTGCTTGATAAACTGTTTGGTCTTTTCCGGAGCTTCAGTCATTGCAATCGCTTTGTTTTCGTTTACAATTCGATATCCAGCTTTGAGGATACGTATTGTCAAGTCACAATCTTCGGCCAGTGTATCTGTTGTAAAGCCACCAGCTTCGTCAATCGCAGCTTTCTTAAATGCACCAATAGCACCCGGAACAACTGTTATTGCATTAATATTGGCATAGGCAAGTCTGTCAAAGTTCTGACTGGTAGTATACTCTATAGCCTGCCATTTGGTAAGCATATTAATCTGATTGCCCACTTTTACGTTACCAGCCACAGCTCCAACATTTTCATTGTTGCTTTTATCCAGAAAATGAAGCATCATTAACGATACAGCATTAGGATAAAGCTTGGTATCTGCGTCAATGCAAACTACATATTCGGCATTGGTATGCTGAATACCAAAATTCAGTGCCGAAGCCTTTCCACCGTTGGGCTTAGTGAAGATCCTCATCTTTTCGTTTCCTGACAAGGCTTCGTATACTCTTTTATACGTTTCATCCTTACTTCCGTCATCAACAAAGATGATGTTGAAGTTAGGATAATCTTGTTTCAATAAATTGTTGAGTGAAGAAACTGCGTTGACCTCTTCATTATAAGCAGGAACAATTATGGATACTAGTGGTGCGTTTTCCAGTAAACTGCTATCTAATATTACTTTTTTCCTTTTCTCTCTTGATGTTAATATCATCATAAATATTAATCGGGCAATACCCAGAATAATGAATATAATGAAGAGTGAAGTTAAGAAATTACCAACCCAGTAGGTAAGCTCAGCAAGAGCCAAATTGGATTGCATGATATAATATCCGCTACCTTTTGGAACAGCAGGCATTAACACACTTCTATCTTTGTTCAGCAGAGAAGAAATGCTGGTAAATGTATATCCTTTTTGCTGGAAATATTTTATTATCATAGGAAGAGCCTTTATTGTCTCTTCTCTTGTTTCACCACCAGCATCATGTAGTAATATGATATTTCCGCGTTGTTCTTCAACAGCCTTGACTACTCTTTTAAAGATAGTATCCGCTTTTATTCCTACCTGCCAGTCTTCAGGGTCAATGTTTTCACCAATATCCAGATAGTTTTGTGTTCTGGCCAGTGCTACCGGAATTATTTCTTCCATAGTTACCGGTTCACTGTCGGCATTATATGGTGCACGGAACAGAATTGTGCTGTGACCAGTAATACACTCAATAAGCAATCGGGTTAGTTTAAACTCTATTAGTGCTCTTTCGGGTGTGATAGCAGCAACATTTCGGTGAGTAAATGTATGATTTCCTATTAAATGACCTTCATTATATATTCTTTTAAGAATCGGCAAATTCTTTTCGGCTTGTAGTCCTACAACAAAGAATGCTGCCGGTACATGATATTGTGACAGAATATTCAGAATTTTAGGAGTATACTTTTCATCCGGACCATCGTCAAATGTTAACGCGAGCATTTTTTGTGGAGCCATTCCATACTTTCTTATTTGAAAAGTACTTGGTATTTTAATATAGTTTTCCTCAGATATTAACATCTCAGCGCTATCTATTTCTGTTTTTATTGTTCCTGGGTGAGGAACATTAACAACATCAAGCACTTCTCCGTCGCCAAAATAGTCGACATCCTTGACCATTTTTACATCTTCCAGATCTTTCTTGCTGATTTTTTTAGCAGCTTCTTTAGTAATATCCTTATTATAGAATTTCCATACTCTGTTGTCTTCACTACCAAGACGCCAGACTGCGAAACCTGCCAGTCCGTATTCCGCACCAAATCTCATTGTATTGAAATGGGTTGCAGCATCGGTAAAGTAAACCTGATGGACGGTGTTTTTATCATCTTTGTAAGCGAAGTTCAGGTTGTAGGTGTCGTTGTCGAATTTGATTTTCGACTTGCTTACATAAGCCCTTGATAATGCTTGCTGATAGGTAACGTTAGGTGTAGAATTTGCTGCTGCCGGCCAATCGTAACCGAATGCTCCAAGACAAAGAACTATTTTCTCTGAAGGTACTTTCTTTGCGAGGTCGTCAACTGTGGCTTCAATCCATTTTTGTGAACTGATAGGTCCAGGATCGCTGTCTGATGAGTATTCATCATAAGACATTAAGAATAAATAATCGTTGTATTTGGCAAGTTGAGTAACATCGTAATCTTCATTAAAAGGCATAATGTCTTGTGTAACAAGCAGTCCTTCCTTATGAAAGGCATCAGCCATTTCCTTTACGAAATTAAGCAAATACTCGTTTTTGGATTCGTTCAGACCTTCAAAGTCAATATTGATTCCTATAAACTTATTTTTAAGACATTGGTTTAATACTTCCTGAATTATTTTCTTTTTCTTTTTTTCATTGTGAAGAATGCGGCCAATAGCTTCGGGACGGAATTCGCGGTCAAAGTTGTTGCTTAATATCGGCATAATAGGAACGCCGCTCTTTTTCATCAGCTTATATCCCTGTACATCGACATTCGTTTTTAACTCGTCGGTTTTAGGATCTATAAAGAACCATTCTGGTATTATGAGGTTCAGATTACGGATATTCCTTTTTAATGAGAAGAAAGACTGAGGGTCCCATGCTACATAAAACGCAGAACGTAATCCAGCAGGAAACATGTCCCAGCTATTTATTATTTTATTCGAGTTTTTATCATTAAAGTTCGTTTCAAACTTTTTATATCTGGCCTGAGCTGCTAGTTTCTCCTTTTCGTAATTGGAATGAAACTTTTTATCAGAAATATAATCTCTGAATCCCTTGTACTCTTTTGATAGTTTTGATTCCTGCATGAAAGGTTTAGAGGCTGTTACAACACTTCGGTAATCATGTCGGAATGGGAGAGAGGGGCTCTTGTCAATAATAAGCATAATTATCAATGCAGCAATAAGTATGCACACAATAAAAGAGAAAAATCTCATTGTCCATTTAAACTTTTTCCACCTTGATGTGTTTTCAGTTTGGAATACTTGTTTTCCCATCTTTTCTAGTAGTTTGTTTCTGAATTCAGTTAATTTTTAAAATGTGGGCAAATATAGATGAAAAACGGTTTCGATGTTTCTTTTATTCAAATTTATAATATTAAAAAAAGATTAATTGTTTTATTCTTGATGTTTAAAGCTCTCTTTGATATTGTTTTTTGCAAAAGGTGTACACTTTTCACTAAAATAGTGTAGAGTAAGTTATTGAAAGGTGTACACCAAATGGCAATTGTAAGGCGAGTAAAGACTTTATATGTGCTCAATAAATGGTTTATTTATAAAATAAAACAAATCAATTATAAAGAATAATTAAAAAATATGATCCTCCGAATATATTCCTTAACTTAGCAGCGTTTTTTAATTTTTCAATACTAATGAAGAAATATTTATCAATCATATTATCCCTGTTGTTATTGTTATTCTCTCCACATGTTGATGCCCGGAAGAGGAAACATCATCATCGTAAAGTGAAAGCACGTACACATATTAAAGTTGCACCGGCTCCTCCAAGAATTGTGGATGGAATTTGTGGAATTGATGTATCTCATTACCAGGGAACGATTGATTGGGAGAAGGTAACTCATTATGAGAATAATCCCATAAGGTTTGTTTATGTTAAGGCTACCGAAGGGGCTACTATTAAAGATGAATGCTATAGTAGAAATGTGATGCTGGCTAAAGAAAAAGGTTTATTGGTGGGTAGCTATCATTACTTTTCTACAAAATCATCGGCCGAAGAACAGTTTGAAAACTTTAAGCAAACGGTGAATAAGGATACTCAGGATCTTATTCCTGTAGTAGATATTGAAGAATGTAAATATTGGACTGCTGATACGCTTCATAAGAATCTTCAGATTTTTCTAAATGAAGTGGAGGCTCTTTATGGTAAGAAACCTGTATTATACACAATGCCTTCTTTTTATAATCGCTATTTGGTAGATCGCTATAAAGATTATAAAATTTTTATAGCTCAATATGGAGATGGAAATCCGGTATTACCCGATGGCAATAACTGGCATATATGGCAATATACTCGTAAGGGAAGAATTGATGGTATTCGTGGAAATGTAGATGTAAATGCTATAAATCCGGAATGTGATCATAACGAGATTTTATTGAATGGTCTACCTGATACTAATAAAAGTACGGCAAAGAAAGAACAAGCTCCTAATCCAGTTCCTATAACTGCTAGTTAATAAGTAAATCAATATAAAAAAGAAGTGGCTGTACCTTAAAAGTACAGCCACTTCTTTTTTATAATTCGGTGATTTATAATTCAATAATCATTGATTGTTTTGGATTGAGTGTTATGTCTTTAGTCAAATCAATATTCTTTTCACTGATAATATCCTTGCCGGTTGTAGCATTGTTTAGTACTTCATTATAATGCTTTATTGGAAGCACTTGTTCTTTATTGGTACCATTAAGAATAACCATGGCAGCTTTGCCTTCAAAGCTACGAACGTAGACGTAAATACCATTTTGTGGAATGAAATGTTTCATTGTTCCTTCAGAAATTACAGCATTATCTTTTCGCCAATGCAGAAGTTTAGAGATATAATCGAATATTTCATTTTGAATAGGAGTTCGTCCTTCTTTTGTGAAAGCATTCTGTGCATCACCTGCCCATCCTCCTGGGAAGTCTTTCCGTACATATCCGTCACTTACATTTTTTCGACCGTTCATCATAATCTCAGTGCCATAATAGAGTTGCGGAATACGTGGAATAGTGAGCAGCAATGTTACGGCCTGTTTTAATTCGGCTATATCGTTTCCATCTTCCAAGAAACGATTTGTATCATGGTTGTCAAGGAAAGCCATTACAGATGATGGGTTAGGGTAGAGGTAGTCATAAACAAAATTATTGTAAATGCGGTTTAATCCTTTCCAGTCTTCTGTGCTTTCTTCGTTTTTAGCCTGATTTATTTTATCGTAAAAACTGAAATCCATTACAGTTTTCAGGTGTGAATTGCGTGGTGCTGAAAGTTTGGAATCTTTTTGCCAGTAAGCTGTATATGCAGGTTCGGTTACCCACGATTCACCAACAACGTTGAAATTAGGATATTCTTCGTTTAGCTCTTTCATCCATTCTGCCATTCCATCGAAATCAGCATAAGGATATGTATCCATACGAATTCCGTCGATACCTGCATATTCAATCCACCAGAAGCTGTTCTGTATAAGATAACGAAGTACGTGTGGGTTTTTCTGGTTTAAATCGGGCATTGAACGGACAAACCATCCATCGTTCATTGTTTTGAAATCATAATCTGATGCATACGGGTCTACGTGAGGCATTACTTTATAGCTAGTTTGAACAAAGTTCTTTTTATAATCAGGAAAATTAAACCAGTCGTGCGAAGGCATATCTATTAACCATGGATGTTCAGAACCGCAATGATTGAAAATCATATCCATAACTATCTTAAGACCTTTGTTATGAGCCTCATCAATCAGATTCTTATATTCGTCATTAGTACCTAATCTGGGATCTACTTTATAATAATTTGTTGTTGCATAACCGTGGTATGAACCTCCTGTCATACTGTTTTCCAAAACAGGGGTAAACCATAATGCAGTAACGCCCAGTTCATTAAAATAGTCAAGGTGCTTCTCTATACCTGCAAGGTCTCCTCCATGACGAGCATTCGGGTCTTTTCTGTCGGCAGTAGAAGGTGATAATGCTTTATCATTGTCATTTACTGCATTTCCGTTAGCAAATCTATCAGGCATAAGCATGTAGAGAACGTCTGATGAATCAAAACCAATTCTTTCAGCCCCTTTTTTAGCTCTTGTTTTTAGCTCGTAATACTTAATTTCTTTTTTATTTCCCTGAGTAAAGGTAAGTTCAATGTTACCAGCCTTAACATCTTTATCAAGAGTGAGGTATACCAATAGATAATTAGGGCTTTCTAATTTTACTATACTGCTAAGATTAACTCCGGGATAATTTACAGAAACATCGCACGAAGAGATATTCTTTCCGTATACCATCAATTGAAGTTCTGGATTCTTCATCCCTACATACCAGAAAGATGGCTCAATCTTATCTATTTTACTGGCAGCATTCATACTAACTGCTATTATAAACAAGATAAAAGATAAAAGTGTTTTTCTCATGATTAAATTAATAAATGTTACGTTTAGGCGAATGTACATAAAATATCGATGATATTCAGTTTATATTTTACTTCTCTTTATTGGAGCTTATGCAAACGTTTTCATTTATGGCATAAAAAAACGTCTGCAATTCATGAAGAAGAGCAGACGCTTTAATATAAGTGGTTTTTATTTTACATAATAAAGCCCATAAGTATTCCTGCTGCCAATGCAGCACCAATAATACCAGCTACATTTGGTCCCATGGCATGTACAGAAAGATAATTAGTAGAATCATATTCCAAACCAATTTCTTCTGAGATGTTTGCTGCCAAAGGCGAAGCAATTCCGGCATTTCCAATAAGTGGATTAATCTTATGACCTTCTTTAAGGAATAAGTTTGTCAACTTAATGAATAGTATACCCGAAGCTGTTGCAATAATGATAGCTAATATACCAATGACTATTGCGAACACTGTATTTACTGTAAAGAAGTTACTTGCTGTAAGTGTTACCCCAGCTGTTAATCCTAAAAGTACAGTTACAATATCAAGCAATGTTCCGCTTACAGCTTCTGCCAAACGACGGGTAACACCACTTTCTTTAAGTAGATTACCAAAGAATAACATTCCTAATAATGGCAAAGCCGAAGGTACCAATAAGCAAGTAAGTACCAATCCAACAACTGGGAATACTAACTTTTCAGTATGCGATACCTGACGAGCTGGTTTCATTTTTATAACTCTGTCATTGCTATTGGTAAGTAAGCGCATTAACGGTGGTTGTATTACAGGTATCAGAGCAATATAAGCATAAACAGATAAAGCAACGATACCAACTAATTCCGGAGATAATTTAGATGCCAGGAATAAAGCAATAGGACCGTTTGCACTACCAATAATACTTATACCAGCTGCCTGAGCAGGATCAACTCCAAGAACCATAGCAAGTATATACGCACCGAAAATACCTAACTGAGCAGCTGCACCGATAAGCATTAATTTAGGATTAGAGATCAGAGCAGAAAAGTCGGTCATAGCTCCAATGCCTAAAAGCATTAATGGAAGATACCAGCCACTTTCCAAACCTTGATATAAAACATTGAATACAGAATCATCATAAGAACCAGAATCGGCACCTATCATGAAAAGTATATTTCCTACGAGTATTCCAAAACCGATAGGAATCAATAACATTGGCTGAAAATCTTTCTTTATTGCCAGATATATTAAACACATCCCAACAAGCAGCATAATAAGTGCGCCTGGCGTAGCGTTTGCGAATCCTGTATAACTCCAGAAGTCAGCTAAGTTATTTGATAAATATGTTCCAAGCTCTCCCATACTATTACTCAATTATGATAAGATCTGTACCTTCAAGAACAGAATCTCCATTGTTTACATTAATAGCAGTAACTTTTCCATCTTTGTCTGCATGGATATTATTTTCCATCTTCATCGCTTCAAGAATAAGAACAGTATCTCCTTTCTTTACTGTATCTCCAACTTTTACTTTGAGATCAAGAATAATACCTGGAAGCGGAGATTTAACAGCGCTCTTGTTTGATGTTGCAGCCGGACGAGAAACTACAGGCTTGCCACTTTCAGTCTTTGGAGCAGCAGCCGGACGAGTTACTGGCTTAGGAGCTACAGCTTTTTCAATTTCCACTTTGTAGGGTGTACCGTTAACTTCAACAGTAGCGATATTATTTTCATCAATGTCGTTAACCGTAACTTTGTAGAGGTTTCCATTGATCTTATATTTATATTGTTTCATCTTTTATTAAATTTAAAATTAATATTGAAAATGCTTCTAACGTTTACGTGGCGTTTCTGTTAAAGTATAAATTTTAGAACTCCATGGAGAATAGTTACGTTTAACCTTATTAATGGTTAATACCATATCTTCTACATCGTGAACATTATCCTGATATTCGTGCAATGCCATTGATATTGCTGCCAGTACATCTCCGGATTCCGGACCTGTAGCCTGGTTTTTATCAGTGATTCCTTTAACCTTCATTGTATTCTTGTTAGATAATTGAATAGAAATATTAGCAATAATCCTGAATACAAAATAGAAAAAAATCAAACTAACAAAAATAACTATCATAGCAGCAACGGCCATTCCTATGCCTTTAGAATCATTAGTGCGAAGGTTTTGCGCGTTCGCTCCAATGCTTCCGGCAAGCAATGAAATGATTAATATTCCTTTATTTATTTTATTCATAACTTGTAGTTTTATAGTTACTTATAATGGAATATTTCCATGCTTTTTAGCTGGATTAGTTAACTTCTTAGTTTGCAATTGCTGTAAAGCACGAATAATACGGAAACGAGTATTTCTTGGTTCAATAACATCGTCAATGTAACCATATTTTGCCGCATTGTATGGATTAGCAAACAACTTGGTGTATTCTTCTTCTTTTTCAGCCATAAAGCGAACAGGATCTTCAGCTGTTTTTGCTTCTTTTGCATACAATACTTCTACTGCGCCGGCACCACCCATAACTGCAATCTCAGAAGTTGGCCATGCATAGTTCATATCGCCACGAAGTTGCTTACAACTCATTACAATATGTGAACCTCCGTATGACTTTCTAAGAGTAACGGTTACTTTAGGTACTGTAGCTTCACCATAAGCATAAAGTAGTTTAGCTCCGTGAAGAATAACTCCATTGTACTCTTGTCCTGTTCCTGGCAAGAATCCCGGAACATCAACTAAAGTTACTATAGGAATATTAAATGCATCACAGAAACGAACGAAACGTCCGGCTTTACGTGAAGCATTGCTATCAAGTACACCTGCAAGATATTTAGGCTGATTAGCTACAACACCAACAGATTGTCCGTTAAAGCGGGCAAAACCGATTATAATATTTTTAGCATAATCCTTTTGAATTTCAAGGAATTCTCCGTTGTCAATGATCGCACCTATAACTTCATACATATCATAAGGCTTGTTTGGACTATCAGGAACAATTTCATTTAAAGAGTCTTCCAAACGGTCTATTGGATCATCGCAAGGAACAAGAGGTGATTCTTCTAAGTTGTTTTGTGGAATAAAGCTAAGTAGCTTACGAATTATAGATAAACCTTCTTCTTCTGTTTTAGCAGTAAAATGAGTTACACCAGATTTTGAAGAGTGTACACTTGCACCTCCTAAATCTTCTTGTGAAACATCTTCACCCGTTACTGTTTTTACTACTTTAGGTCCTGTAAGGAACATATAAGAAGTACCTTCCATCATTAAAGTAAAGTCTGTTAATGCTGGAGAATATACAGCTCCACCTGCACAAGGACCAAAAATACCAGAAATTTGAGGAATAACTCCTGATGCTAGAATATTGCGTTGGAAAATTTCAGCATATCCGCCAAGTGCGTTTATACCTTCCTGGATACGAGCACCTCCAGAGTCATTAAGTCCAATAACCGGAGCACCCATCTTCATAGCCTGATCCATAACTTTACAGATCTTTTGTGCCATAGTTTCAGACAAAGAACCTCCGAAAACTGTGAAGTCCTGTGCGAAAACATAAACTAATCTACCTTCGATAGTTCCGTATCCGGTAACAACTCCATCACCAAGATATGATTTCTTTTCCTGACCGAAGTTTGTACATCTATGTTTTACGAACATATCCATTTCTTCAAAACTTCCATCATCTAATAATTGAGCGATTCGCTCACGTGCAGTGTATTTTCCTTTCGCGTGTTGTTTTTCAATAGCTTTTTCTCCACCACCTAAGCGAGCTTGCGTACGTAGTTCTATAAGCTCTTTTACTTTTTCAAGTTGGTTACTCATGAATTTATGATATTAAAGTTAATAAATTAGTGTTCACAAAGTTCGGTAAGTACGCCGAGGGTAGATTTTGGATGAAGGAATGCAATCTGTAATCCTTCAGCTCCTAAACGAGGTGCTTTGTCGATTATGCGGATTCCATTCGTTTCAGCTTCGGCTAAAGCGTTAGCAACTCCATCTTCAATTGCAAATGCAACATGGTGTACACCTGCTCCTTTATTTTCAATAAATTTAGCAATAGTACTATCTGGACTAGTTGGTTCCAGTAGTTCAATTTTTGTTTCTCCAACTTTTAAAAAAGCTGTTTTAACTTTTTGGTCTTCAACTACTTCTATATTGTAGCATTTCAAACCTAATACATTTTCATAATAAGGTAAAGCTTCTTCTATACTCTTTACGGCAATGCCTAAATGTTCAATGTGAGAAATCTTCATAATTATTTAATTTTTCATTGGTATTTACTATTATCCCTATGGACAAAACAGTACAAAGAAAGTCAATTACTTCTTAATAAAGAAATTTTTCAGCATTTTATTTTGGTTGTTTATGCGACTAAAATTCTAAAAGTAAACGAATATTAATTTGACGAGATGTTAGGTAATTAGGTACAGCATATTGGTTATTAGAGATATCGGTAACCCAATAGTAAGAATTTACGTTGTTGATACCTAGCAAATTGAATATATCTATCCCAATCCACATGTTGCGAATATGGCGGCTGATACGCCCACGATAGTCTCCATCTTCGTTGTCAATAATTTGTCTGGACATGCCAATATCCACTCTTTTATATGCCGGAGTTCGAAATACAATTTCTTCTCTACCGGAATGTGGAGGACCAAAAGGAAGCCCGTCAGCCAATGTGGCTTTTAAGTTCATTTTCCATTTTTTATTTCCGGGAAAGTAGTCACTGAAGAAAAATGAAAGGTTGTATCTCTGGTCAGTAGGACGTGGGATCCATTTTTTATTTATCTGTTCTTCAGTTTTCATTAATGAAAGACAAAGCCAGGAGTCTGTACCCTGAACAAATTCTCCGAATAGTTTCATATCAATTCCTGTTGCATATCCACTTGCCATGTTTTTACCGTAGTAGCTTATGTGCACATTGTTAACATTGTAAGGAATCAAATCATCCAGTTTCTTATAATAAAGTTCGGTGGTGAATTTAAATGGTCTGCCAAGAGCTCTGAATCTATAATCTCCGGCTAATAGAAAATGAATGGATCTTTGAGATTTAATATCTTTATTAAGTGTTACGGTTGCATTTCCATTTATGGTGGTGGTATCCCGAAATTCTTTGTAGAAAGGAGCCTGATAATAAACTCCTGATGCTGCACGGAAAGTCAGATCTTCATTAAACCTTGGAATAAGCGCTATGGAAGTACGTGGACTGAAGATAAATTCTTTGTTCCAGTTCCAATAACTTCCACGTACTCCAAAGTTGAAAGTTAGTAATCCGATATTTGAGGAGAACTTATATACATCTTGTGCATAAAATGAAAAACGGTCACTTCTTATTTTATTTTTTGAAGCCAGACTATAAATCAACTCTACATTATTACTTGTGTGAGGAAGAGAATAACCTGCCGAGTCTCTCATTTCCCATTCACGAAGTTTATCTTTTATAAATTCCTTTTTTAATTCCAGTCCCCATTTTATTTGATTACTATGAATCTTATGACTTCCGGCAATAGAGTAATTCTGTACATCTGCGTTTAAATAGTTTCGGGCATGTTCCATATATGTTCCTACACCAATGGTTTCTGTATCATTAGTAGTTGCTGTAGATGTACCTCCATTTAAGGAACTTAACCAATATTCTCCGGTAATATCATAAGTTTCTTGCTCTTTTGTATGAAAAGCAGATCCGATAAATGAGATGTCATTATAAGGATTAAGGTGATAGGTGATACTTCCGGAACCGAAATAAGTTTGAAACAAATCTCTTTCCTGCCCTCCGAAATATACTTTGAATTCTTGAATAGACGAAATTGTTCCGAACTTTGTATTCCGGTCTTTTGGCTTGAAATTATATTTGTTTTGGGATATGTTACCTATAAATCCAAACTCCCAACGTTTATTAGGCGTCCAGTTTAAATAAGTCTGGTAATCAAGGAAAGCAGGATCATATTCACCTTTAGTTTCCAAACTTCCTAAAAGATAACGATTGGTTTTATAGCGAATGCCGTTGGTCATGGAAAAATGTTTGGTGGCAAACCCTACGTAAGCACTTGCCCCTAATAAACTGGTAGATACAAATCCTTCTAAATGTTCCGGCTTTTTATAGGTTATATCAAGAACGGAAGACATTTTATCTCCATATTTTGATTCATAACCTCCCGAAGAAAAGCCTATCTCTTGTACCATATCCGGATTTATAAAGCTAAGTCCTTCTTGTTGCCCGGAGCGAATTAATAATGGCCGATATATTTCCACTCCGTTTACATAGACAATATTCTCATCAAAGCTACCTCCCCGCACATTATATTGAGAGCTTAATTCGTTATGCGAACTTACTCCGGCCTGTGTAGCAATTAAAGATTCAATATTTCCTCCCGAAGCATCCGGCATAAGCTTTCTATCTTTTGCTTTAATTCGTTCTGTCATTCCAGTTTGCCTCTTAGATTCAGTTACAGTTACTTCACCGAGTTCATATCCGGAATTGAGTAGTATAACGTTTAGTGTGATTTCGCCTTTTGGATTCTTTAATACCCTTTTCTTTGTATTATATCCCAGCATGGAATAAACAAGAACTACACTGTCTTTTGATGGAACGGTTAATGAATAGTGGCCTCTTAGATCAGTTACGGTACCTGTTATCTGCCCCTGAATTCGTACATTGGCTATTTCTATTGGATTATTATCCTGATCCATAACGATTCCGGAGACTTTGGCTGTTCCCTGAGCTATAATTGCTGTAGGAAAGAATATTATTATGAGTGCCAGAAGTGCACAGTACTTCATATTGATGCGTTCTTTTATGCACAGAATACTCTGCGCTATCATATAGAGATAATAACGTAAAAAAGAGATTATGTGTATATTCTAACAAAAAAATTATTTAAGAAAGACCATTTGAGTCTGAACCAGCGGCGTGAACTTTTTTGCTGACCACCAAAACGAAGAACAAAATCGCGGTATCCATGTTTCTTGAAAGGCAATCCTACGTCCATATATTCCAAATGTTCATAACCCTCTTTCTGTGCAAATTTTAAGGCTTCCCAAATAGCGAGTACTCCTGGATATAGTTTTTTATATGTTTTTTTGATACCTCCAGAAAATAGCAGATATGCATTCGTCTTAGAAAATACAAGTACAGAACCTCCAATTATTTTATCCTTGTATATCACAATGAATATTCTACCCATTCCACTGTGTACAGCTTTCTCATCAAAATATTCAAAGTATTCAATACAGGGGAAGTTTTTACGAATGCTATACGAATAGTTCATTTTAAGCATCTGTGAGAAAGCACGAATCTCTTCAATACTTTTCGCCTCTTTAACATACGCCCCATTGGCATAGCCTTTTTTTATTTGTCTTCTACGAGAAACGCTAACTTTATCTAGCAAGTCGGAAGTCTTGTGCAGAGAGCTTCTTACTTGCATCCAGTTAATAGGAAAGTATTGATTCTTTCGAAACGTTTTGTAACCGAATAACGAGTTTTCCAGATTCCTGAATATTAATATGAAAGATTCCTGGATTCCTATATCTGTTATATACTCAAGCATTTTATCAAAAATGACTTCAGAGCTTATCTCATCATCAAAATATTCTCCGGTTCCATAAATTTCGCATCTGCGAATAAAGCTTGGTGGAATTAAGCGAATACATTTTCTGAGAACAGTCAGTATCTTGGCAATAGGCTTTGTTCCATTATAAGCCACAACCAGAATAGGAGTGTAGCCTGGAGTTGCTTCGTAAATCTGAAACATCTCTTTGGAATAAAATACATTATCTCCAGGTAAGTCTGGAATATCATATGCGTGATAATATGTAAGAAGCTTAAATACCATATAGTTGCAAATTTATATTTTTTTACCAACAAATCAAATTCCTAGTTGTATATTTGTCGGTTAATAACGAATATGCAGATATAATTATGGAACAATTCAGTGAATTGATAAAGAACAGACGTAGTACCAGAAAGTTTACATCTGAGGAACTGAAACAAGAAGAAGTGGTGAGCTTACTAAAAGCAGCTTTAATGTCACCCTCATCCAAACGTACAAATCCCTGGCAATTTATAGTCGTTGATGATAAAGAAACGTTGGCGAAACTGGCAAAGTGCAAAGATAAAAGTGCTGACTTTATATCAGAAGCAGCATTGGCTATTGTTGTTACTGCCGATCCGTTAGCAAGTGATGTATGGATTGAAGATGCTTCTATCGCTTCTATTATGATTCAATTGCAGGCCGAAGATTTAGGATTAGGAAGTTGCTGGGTGCAAGTTCGTGAACGATTTACTGCTACCGGAATGTCTTCCGATGAATATGTGCATGGAATATTGGATATCCCGTTACAACTTCAGGTCCTTTCGGTTATTGCTATTGGACATAAAGGTATGGAACGCAAACCTTTTAATGAGGAACATTTGCAGTGGGAGAAGATACATATCAATAAGTATGAAGGAAAATAAAATCGTTTTTATTGGAGCGGGAAATCTGGCAACTAATCTTGCGGAAGCTTTCCACGACCAGCATATCAAAATAGCTCAGATCTACAGTCGCACTGAAGATTCTGCTAAAACTTTAGCAAAAGCTGTTGAGGCTGATTATACAACAGATCTGGAAAGTGTTATTAATGATGCCGATATCTATATTGTAGCATTGAAAGACGATGCCTTGGTGGAACTTATGCCTCAGATTATTGCGGGGAAAGAAAATGTTTTAATGGCACATACTTCAGGTAGCTTACCATTGAATATCTGGCCAGAATCTGTAAAACGGAAAGGTGTTTTTTATCCGCTTCAGACTTTTAGCAAACAGCGAAAGGTTGATTTCCAGAATATACCGACTTTTATTGAAAGTAATAACTCTGCAGATAATCAACTTTTAAAAGAATTAGCAAGTAGCGTAACCAATAATGTTAGTGAACTTTCGTCAGAAAAACGCAGGCAAATTCATTTGGCTGCTGTTTTTGCCTGTAATTTTACTAATCACATGTATGCCCTTGCAGAAAAATTGCTTCAACAATACGGAATGCCCTTTAGTTATATGCTTCCGTTAATAGAAGAGACTGAAAGGAAAGCGCAAGTCCTTTCACCTAAAGAAGCACAAACTGGTCCGGCTGTGCGTTATGATGAGAAGATCATTAATAAGCATCTGGAGCTATTATCCAACGAACCTGAAATGCAGGAAATTTATAAATTGATTAGTAAGAGCATATATAAACTATGAGTACTATAAATTACGATTTAAAGAAAATAAAAGCAATGGCTTTTGATGTGGATGGAGTATTGAGTCCTGAGACTATTCCATTGCATCCAAGCGGAGAGCCAATGCGTTGCGTAAATATCAAAGATGGATATGCAATTCAGTTGGCTGTAAAGCATGGATTACTTGTGGCAATTATTACTGGAGGTAGGACAAATGCTGTACGCGTTCGTTTTGAAGGACTGGGAGTAAAGGACCTTTATCTGGGATCAAGCATAAAGATCAATGATTATAATGATTTTAAGAATAAGTATAATCTTACTGATGAAGAAATTCTTTTTATGGGAGATGATATCCCTGACCTGGAAGTACTTCAAACCTGCGGACTACCTTGTTGCCCTTCCGATGCTGCTCCTGAAGTGAAAGCTGCTTCGATGTATATTTCACATAAGAATGGCGGATATGGTTGTGGACGTGATGTTGTAGAGCAAGTGTTGAAGGCTCAGGGAAAATGGATGAATGGAGAAGCTTTTGGCTGGTAAAAGAATGGAATTAAGAATGCTGGATAATTTAAGTAAATACAAAATAATACTTGCATCGAACTCTCCCAGAAGAAAAGAGTTGATGACTGGATTAGGAATAAAATATTCTGTTAAAACATTACCCGATATAGATGAATCATACCCCGAAACCTTGGTTGGAGGAGAGATCCCTGTTTATATTGCCAAAGGAAAGGCGGATGCTTACATGCATCTTATCAAGCCTGATCAGTTAATTATTACTGCTGATACAATAGTTTGGCTGGATGGCAAAGTTCTTGGTAAACCTCAGGATGAGGATGAGGCTAGAGAGATGCTGAGAAGTCTTTCGGGTAAAACACATCAGGTTTATACAGGTGTTTGTCTTACAACGAAAACATTTCAAAGAAGTTTCTCATCGGTGAGCGATGTTACATTTGCTACATTAACCGATGAAGAAATAGACTATTATGTAGATCTGTATCTCCCAATGGATAAAGCCGGAGCTTATGGTGTTCAGGAATGGATTGGCTATATTGGGGTAGAGAATATAACCGGATCGTACTTTAATGTTATGGGATTACCTATTCAACGACTTTATCGTGAATTGAAGACTTTATAACTAACGGGAACTTATATAAGAAAATCCGGACTAAGCTTCTATAAGCTAATAGCCCGGATTTTTTTATTCTCTGAATTACTTGTATCTATTTTAGAATGGTGGTGACAAACTTTAATAAAAACTTCTTTTATATGTCCCGTGCTAAAATTTATCACCGCGGCTATCACGTACTTTTAGAAGGAGGTATCTTGTTATCCCCTCAATTTATTCTATATATAATTCCATTTTTGGAGGATAATGCTGCTTTTCAGGTAAGGCTTATATAACTTATTGATTGTCTTGTTGTTAAATTTGTAATTTGCCGGAATTACATCAAATAGACCGATAAATAATTTGTTGTTGGGTGTAAATAAATTACTAAATATTTCATTCGGATATTGCCGTTTCATGATATTGGCGAATGGCCGCCAAGTAAGCCTCCTGTTTTATTTTGGATTAGAAACTAAACAAATACTTTAGTACGAACTGACGGGAACGTAGTCTGCTAACACTTAAATACTCACTTAATGTTCCAATGGTCTTTCGTTCATAATTAGTATTATTGAAAAGATTCATAGCCGAAAATTGCAATTCACTATTCTTTATGATATAAGACAATGACAAATCTGAGAAAAAGCTACTTTTAAGATTCTTATCAGAACTGTGATAATATTCACTGGTCCACTTAAACTGCCAATTTTCTGATGGAAATACATTAAAAGAATATTTATGCTGGAAATTTCTTACTGGGGTGTACTCTGTTTCCTGAGGTTCCAGCGTTTTCATTCTATAATAGAAATAGGAAGAGCTAATTTCCCAGTCAACAAAACGACATGGCTGCATTGTAACAGACAAAGATGAACTTATACTTTCTGAACGGAATCTGGTAAGAACCTCGCTCCATAATTGGGTATCCTCAGAAGTGCTGTAAGAAGAATTCAACCGGAAAAGGGTTTTCCAGAAAGAGAATGTTTTGCCAATTATTGAGTTTACCCCATAATTTTTGCTATCAACATCTTTCTTTAGATAGACTGTTTGCTGAAGAATACCATTAAATTTCGATGATATAAGAGTATTTCTATGTGCAGGAAAATAATTCCCTGATAAATCAAAGAATAAACCTTTTATTGGATTCTTAAAGTTCACAGAAATATTCATATTCAGATATTTAGTGAACGAAATAGCATTGCTATTCGCTGAAGCATTTCGATATGAAGCAAATACATATCCGGGATAAAGGCTATATATATCCGAATAGTTATGTTGGTAAGAAAATAGTCCATTTATATTCCAAAGAGCAGAAAACATATATTCCAGATATATCTTAGGTTCAAATAATAAATGACTTTCTGAACCACTATACTTATTCATGGTTCCATTATGCTGATAAAGATTATTGAGATTCGTAGATACTTCAACTTTTCCTTTAAAACTGTAATTCTGATAACTAATGGAAGGAGTAAGATATAAATCTGTTTCAGTAAAACGTGAACGATTAAGAAAAGAATCTCTCAGTGCTTCCGGAAAGTTATTTCCCGAAACACCCAATGCAGAGTGCAAAGACTGACTTTTTATCTTCAGTCCAACCTTATAATCAATATACATTCCCAGTAATTTGTGCTGAAAAGAGGAATATGTATGTGAAACAAACGAGCGCAACCGTAAATCTTGCTGCATAAAGTCATATTCATTACCTCCGTTTAGCCAGTCGGGATACTGACCGGGAGTTATTGTAAGATGCTGGGGAAGGTTACTATATTTATTCAAACTACAAATACGGAAAACATTCTTTCCATAATTCCGTATCAATTGAAAATCATTCGAGAATACTTGCTTATCAAGATCTGAATTTTGATCTGTTGATTTCCCATTAGTTAACATCCACCCTTTGTTATTCGCATAATTAAGATTGAATTTTAAATTATTTTTCAAATACACTTTGGTATTGTTTATATTATAAGTCACACTTCCCTCAATCTCATCCTTAGAATGAACAGCATGCATACCTTCATCTATATTTAATGTTTGTCCGGGAAGATAATATGTGATAACCGAGCTTCCATCCTGTTTTTCATGATCATGAAAATAACTTGCCTGAACACGCAAATCAGTTTCCTTTTTAATCCGCCACAAATTATTGAACGTAAACAAATGAGAATCATTATTATAATAGCGATTCTGGTTAAGATCAGGTGAACCAACCGATAGAGAAGATAATGTATTACTTTCGTCGGCCAATGTCAACTGATTGATCTTATCAATAGTAAGCACTTTCAGCTCCTGACTTACGTCATTGCCCGTATTGTTATTTTTATACATGCTAAGGTTTTGCACTTTAGAATTAAACAGCATGCTAAGTAACCGGTTATCCCACAAAGTATTTCCACTTTTATCTTCAACTCCTATCCCCACATCTACCGTACCCAGAATACGTGCTTTGGCTTTATCTTCCAATACCAGATTCAATGCTGCATTCTCACTAAAGTTCTTGCCTTTCAATGCTGCTATAGCCTGATGATTCTCCAGCACCTGAACACTTTTCACAGCCTTTGCCGATAAGTTATTTGTAGCCAGATTATACTTACCATCGAGCAAGTTCATCCCCTCAATATAAAACTTATTAATTGGCTTATCCTGATATCTTATTTGTCCATCACCAGATACCTCGATACCGGGCAGTTTCTTCAATACATCACCAATCGTTCTGTCATGAGGCATGCGAAAGCCACTCACGGAGTAAGTTAAAGTATCGCCATTCTGAGTCAGCCTTTTGGAAACATACTTCACTTCCTTTATCATTATATCTTTAGGATTCAATCGTATTTCACCACCTTCATTATATCCCTGCACGGGAATCCATTTTTGTGCATAACCCATGCAAGATATACAAATAAACTTTGCCTTTTTTCCATCAGGAACAGTAACAGAAAAACGGCCACTACTATTAGCCATAGAAAAAGCAATAGTCATACTATCTGTTTGTAACAAACTAACAGAAGCTATCTCAAGAGGTTTGTCTGTAGAGTTATTTATTACTCTCCCACTGAAAGTCTGTGAGTATAATGTAAACGGAGCTACAATCCCCAATAAAGTCAATAGTAGTTTTTTCATTCTTATTTTTTAGACGGTTCCTGAACTTCTATATCTAAATATTTTTTATTTTTTGTTTTTTCAGGAGTTTTCAAAATAGCATTTGTGATTTGAGGCATGCTTTTTATATATGCAACCATATTCTCGCTCAGTTGCTTCTTTTTTTCATAGAGCTCCTGCTTTGAACATTTAATGAATTTTCCTTTTATATTTATAGGTATGCTTTTTTTTAATAGTTTCATGCCAACACAATAAAAATGATATAGGCTATCGCTATCCACAGCATCCAATATTAAGCCTGGTAATCCATTGAGCTTCCAAGGTCCATCCGAAATCGGTATTTCAGCAGTATACCAAACAGTCCATTTCCTTCCTTTAAATTCAGTCATTGCTTTCTGGCATGAATATCCCAGAAGATCTTTTCGTTCATTTAGCAAATTCCATACAGGTTTTTCTAAAGATTCTTCATATCTGTAAGAATCAAATAATACTTTATCCGTATAAGTTAGCATTCCCTCTGAAGGATAGTTCTTATATACATGATAATACTGGTAACTTCGGGGAATATCAGCAATAAGAGATGTAGCTTGTGAAATATTTCCACCTATTGCAAAAATACTGTCTCGTATATTTTGTACTTGATATTCTCTTTTACTATAGAATTCAGATATATGAGAACCAATATTCAAGAATAATTCATCATAACCCATTTTTTTTGTATCAATATCCTTTATATAATCTTCTAAAAAAGTTACTTGAAGGTAAGCGCTGTCTAATTTAATTTGAGCAAATAATGGCAAATTACACAACCCCAGTAATGTTATTAATATTATTCTAATTTTATTCATTTGACATATTTTTAAAAAGGGTGTCCAAAGACACCCTTGTAACAAAAACTAGCAATTTGCTTCTACAGCATCTTCTATAGCCACAATTTCATCCTTTGTCAATTCTCTATCTGTTGTCATAGTTAATGAATGCCCACAAGAAGATAGAAAATGATAACTAGCAGTTTCACACTCTTCTAGATTTTCAATACCTGGAACTTCCATTACTTCACTAGAAAAAGCTGTAGGGACTTCTGATTCTAACTTCAAGTTAATACTTTCACTCTCTTCTGCTGCATTCATAGCCTGTGCTGAAATGAATAGTGCAGCACAAATAAACATCATTTTTTTCATAATCATTTTTTTAAAAATTTTAAAATAAAATCTATAGAGATGTCGACAATCTATTAATAATATATACATATAAATTATTCAGGCAGATGTAATAGATGAATAACTTGTGACAAATATAGGGTAAAATAATAAAATAAACAAAAATATTATTGGACATTTTATTTAAATAAAAATTAGCTAATCATTTATAAAACAAGTGATTACATTTATATGTAAAACAATAGCATTGGACATTTATAATATTTTAATAAGATTACGGTATTTACTCCAATACTATAATACCTGTTTACTAAACAAATTACATTTGCAACAAGCTGACAAAAGTTATCTCAATGGGTTAATTCGTTGAGTTACCTTAAATGCGCAACACTTCTATAAATAAAAAAGGCAAAACTCTGAGAATGAAAACCATTCTCAGAGTTTTGCTATATCCGAAAATTACTTATATTGGTGCTTGCAAGCTAACCATAAAGGAGTATTGTATGTGCGAGTAAAATACCACTAAAAAATGAGAAAGTGATTTCCTTTGGAGGTATTGTCCCTTTCCTGTTATATATTCTTATCGATAATATCTTAACAGATCAAGCATTAGTGGAATATCATCTTCTTTAATGCCCTGTTTAATCAAGTATTCTTTATCCTTATTAAATAATTCCAGAAAGGATTCCTGATTATCACTCATAGCAAGACTGGTGGCATACATTTTTACGGCTTTCTCTAATTGTCCCAAACTCCAGGCTACATGTCCGGCATTCAGATAGTCCAGCAATTGAGTTTCCTTTTCCAATAATTTATTATAATACTTCATCGCCTGCTCATGTTTTCCTATTACGAAAGAACACCAGGCAATTGCACGCCATATCTTTGGTAATTCAGAGTCTATATAATCAACCTTGAAGAAATAGTTCAAGGCTTCGTCATATCGTTTGAGTCCCACCAGGCAGTGACCTATTTGTGAAAGAACATTCAGATTATCCGGCTGGGCAGCTTCAACTTTCTGATAATAAAGAAGTGCTTTATCCAATTGGTTTAGCTGGCGGTAGCACATAGCCAGATGCCTGTTTGTCCAGATACTGTCGGGCTTCAGAATATCAGCTTGCAGATAAGCCTCAATTGCTTTTTCATAACCCTTGTTCTTTTGCATGCAATAACCCATCTTCTGATAGATTTCAGCATCGCCCTTCTTGTCTTTAACAATATCTTCATAAAGCAACCAGGCTTCTATCAGATAATTCTTGTGGAAGAAATAGCCGGCAAGAGTGAGTTGGTTACTGGTGTCGCTAACTGTATCTTTTAGTGTAATACAACGTTGCAGGTTAAGAGATTCCATGAATGGATCTTTAAACTCATGTCTGCGTGGATGAATCCTAAAGAAACGATACAAGTCGTGTATGTACTGATTACTAATGGTATCTGCATGTTGGGCAAAAGCTAGAATCTTATCATAACTGTTGTTTTCATTGATTGCTTCATTCTGAGCCTCAAATTGCTGTGCCATCATCTCACGCTGAGCTTCCGGAACCTGCATCATGGTGAAGCAGAAAGAATACTTATCGCTGTTGCAAAAGAATCCCGACTGATAAATAGTGTCTAATAATACATCTCGTTTTACCGGAGTAGTAGAGAACGTTTGTACAACAGATGAGTGCTGCATGTCAAACGGATAAAACCAGTTGGCCATTTCTCTGAAGAAAGGGTAAGTTTTCAGTTGGGCAAAAGTACTCATATAAACATCTGCACCTTCCATTTGAAGCTCATTCATCTCTTTAAGCTTATCGCTTAGTCCGGATTGATCCATCCAATCCTCCCAATCAGGATTCTTATCGTTCTGACCGCTTTCTTCATCCGGAGCTTCATCGTTAAACTTAATATTTTTCAGGTTAGGATTCTTCATTAATTCAGGAAGAATCTCTTCACGCATCTTTTTATCAATCTTTTCTGTTTCCCGGCAACGCAAAAGCTGAATCTGTATAACACTCAGGTTATTAGCAAAGATAGCATCTTCGTTTAGTAATTTCAGTCGGGCTGCTACTTCAGGATACAAAGACAAACGCTTATCATAACGGTAGATAATAAGTGCCAGTCCTACGATAGCCCGCTGGTTTATATCGTTTGCATTATGTTGGTATGCATCAAACAACAGCATGAATTTGCGAATATCGAAATATTGCATCAAACTCAATGTCAATGCACTGACAAACAAACAAAGATCATTAATCTGAACCAGTGACGATTGCAGGAAGTTGCGGGCCTCTTCTTCCTCCTGTGCTTCCCAATGGTCGGCTAACCAAAGGATATAGAAAAGTTCTGATGCAGCTGTTTCATGACGTTTACGGATAGTAGCAAGTTCTGCGGCCTGCTTTTCTGTATAATGTAGTAACTTACCCACAGCCATGTCTTCGGTGTAACTTTCCAGCTCCAACTGTACCGCCGGAAGAGTACGGAGCGGGATAAATTTATGATATCTTCTCCGATCATAATAATACTCAGTAGAGTTTGGGGTAAGTTTACCAATTCTGGCTTTTTCAGCTAGTTTGTATGCCGTAGCCAATAGTTTTCTGTAGAGGTTATTACGTTCAGGATCTGTAATGCCTTGTTGCATGTACTGCAACATATATCTATAAGACGTTTGCAATTCTTCCAAAGAGTTTTTTAACCCCCAGTCTGACATATCTTGAGTAAAAACTTCCAAACGGTTTAACGCTTCAGATAATCTTTTCTGATCCAGGAAATGGACAATCCGTTCATATTCTTCGTTAATGGCTGTTTCGTTCATAGTTTTGTGCTATTAGTTTTCTTTTATAACAAACAAAGATAAAAAAATATTCATATTAGCCGATTTAATTTATCCAAATCTTTATTCTTTATGATTGTCAGAGCAAGTCTTGAAAAATCCTTGTACAAAAGATTGCATTCTTTTGTACAAAACAATTAAATCTTCTGTACAGAAGAATCTATTCTTTTGTACAAGAATCAAATAAGCTTTCCTGAAAGTTTTAAAATGATGCGCTATGGCTGATTAACAAACGTACTATCTATCAGATTCTTTTCGTTATACTCCTCAGGAATCAGCTGTTTAATCTTAAGCCATCCAATGCTGGCTTTTATATCTTTAATTTTTGGAAGTTCGGCTCTATAATAATCAGGTAATGGAATCTGCTTTACCACAGATCTTGCTAAATCGAAATCTTCAGAAAGAGTTTCTATCCATTCATTTTTCGGATGGCTTTTTATAAAGCCTATGCCGAGATTGTATCCAAGTATTAATGCCATAATTTCGTTATTCTTATCTTTTATAGCATTTTCGGAAAATATAGTAGTAGTTGCATTAATGCCCAGATCTTTAGTCGATTCTAATGATTTGTGTCCATCCTTAATAGCGATAGTTGCATACGGATCGGGGAAGAAAGCTGCGTCGATCTGCCCGTTTTGCAACATCTCCAATCGGACAGTTATTTTGCTAATATTAGGTTTGTTTACGTTTACGGTCAGGATGTTAGCATTCTTTAAAGCTATATCTGTAGAAAAATCTGTTATGGTATTTTCTGAAACACCAATATTCATTTTTCTTAGGTCTGTAAGCTCTTTTATGCCAGATTCTTTTCCTGCTATCAAATAAAGAATTCCATCGTTTTTCATTATAACTTTTAATCTGGAACCATTTGCATGCAGTGTTATAGCTCTTGTTAAATCGGTTATGGCACCGTCTAATTTGCCAGATTTGAAGTCGAACTCCAAATCATCTGAGGACAGATATTTTATAAAGTTTACTTTTAATCCCAGTGAATCATATATCCCTTGTTTCTGAGCTACGGTAAATGGTACATAATCCATTGACTGCATCACACCGAGATTTATTTCCTGAAGTTCATTCTTATCTACAACCTTTTCTTTTCCCTTGCAGGAAATAAAAAATGAGGTGGTAAGGATAATACTAACGACAAAAATGTATTTTTTCATAAAGCGAAGATCCTATAAAAATATAATAAAAAAGAAGAGAGCGATTCAAAAGTAATTCGAATCCAGGGATTCGCTTTAACTTTTGAAGCACTCTCTTCTCTATATCTACTCCCTAGGGAGAATTATGCTTCTTGAATAGCTGCGATTCCTGGAAGAACTTTTCCTTCGATAGCTTCTAATAATGCACCACCACCTGTTGATACATAAGAAACGCCATCAGCTAAACCGAATTTGTTTACACAAGCAACAGAGTCACCACCACCTACAAGTGAGAATGCACCGTTCTTTGTAGCTTCAACGATAGCTTCACCTACTGCACGAGAGCCAGATGCGAAGTTATCAAATTCGAATACTCCTGTAGGACCATTCCAAAGAATTGTTTTAGAGCTCTTAATAACTTCAGCAAAGATAGCTTCACTCTTAGGACCAATATCCAAACCACTCCATCCATCAGGAATTTGGTCAATCGCAACAAACTGAGTGTTGGCGTCATTTGAGAATTTGTCAGCAATCTTAGAGTCAACAGCAAGAACTATGTTTACGTTGTTAGCTTTAGCTTTTTCCAAGAGCTCAAGAGCTAATTCCAGTTTATCGTCTTCGCAAAGAGAAGAACCGATTTTACCACCCATTGCCTTAGTGAATGTGAAAGACATTCCACCAGTGATGATAAGGTTGTCTACTTTAGTAAGTAGGTTTTCTATGATTTCAATTTTAGAAGAAACTTTAGAACCACCCATGATAGCAGTGAAAGGACGGTGAATGTCTTTCATTACTTTTTCTACAGCGATTACTTCTTTGTTCATTAAGAAACCGAACATTTTATTGTCAGCATCAAAGTAGTTAGCGATAAGTGCTGTAGAAGCGTGTGCACGGTGAGCAGTACCAAATGCATCATTTACATAGCAATCAGCATAAGAAGCAAGAGCTTTGGTAAAGTTCTTCTGGCTTTCTTTTACAGCTTTCTTAGCAGCAGCTTTTTCTTCGTCTGTTGCATCTTCAGCAAGACCTCTTGGTTTGCCTTCTTCTTCAGCATAGAAACGAAGGTTTTCAAGCAATAACGCTTCGCCTGGTTTCAAAGCAGCAGCTTTAGCAGCAGGTTCTTCGCCCATACAGTCACTTGCAAACTGTACGTCTACACCAAGCAATTCAGATACACGACCAATAATATGTTTTAATGAGAATTTTTCAGTTGCTCCTTTCGGACGTCCAAGGTGAGAACCAATAATAAGGCTACCGCCATCAGCGATAATCTTCTTTAATGTAGGAAGGGCAGCACGTATACGATTGTCGTCTGTGATGTTGAAATTTTCATCCAATGGAACATTAAAGTCCACTCTAACGAATGCCTTTTTACCGGCAAAGTTGAATTTGTCAATTGTTTGCATAATTCTCTTATAATTTAAAATTCTATTATTCTTAAATGCGAACGCAAAGTTATTAATTATTTCCTACTTATCAATTAAATATTATTTAATTATTTTCTGTTTTTTACTCTTTTATCTTACTGTTTTATCACATTATATTCTCTTTTGTAATATTTACATAGCAATTTTAACCCACAACTATCACATTTTGGATTTCTAGCTATGCAAACATATCTTCCATGCAAAATAAGCCAATGATGTGCTATGGGTAATAATTCACCCGGAATGTATTTTACAAGTTCTTTTTCTGTGGCAAGCGGACTTTTTGAATTTGTGGTCAGACCAATCCGGTTAGAGACTCTGAATACGTGAGTATCAACAGGCATAGCCTCTTTATTGAAGATCACTGCACGAATAACATTGGCTGTTTTTCTTCCTACACCAGGCATCTTCTCCAATAATTCCATGTCGGACGGTACCTGGTCATGAAATTCGTTATGTAACATTTTTGCCATGCCTACCAAGTGTTTTGCTTTATTGTTGGGATAAGAAACACTTCTGATGTATTCAAATATCACTTCCGGTGTACTGGCTGCCAATGCTTCGGCGGTTGGATAATCATGAAACAGTTTAGGAGTAATCATGTTCACACGTTTGTCTGTGCATTGCGCTGAAAGAATTACAGCAACCAACAATTCATAAGGAGTGTTGTAGTTAAGTTCAGTCTCGGCTACAGGCATGTTTTCTTTGAACCACTCAATTACTTTATCGTATAATTCTTTCTTTCTCATATTATCTTAATTTATTTTTTTCAAAGTGTGGAGCAACTTTCCTTTTGAAATAGATTACAGATAAAACGGTGAGGCAAGCTCCGAAAAAGAATGCCTTATCGAATGTTGCTATTTGTCCTATATATCCTCCTGCAAGAACGCCTATACCAATACCCATATCCCATGAAGTTAAATAGGTAGACGTTGCCGTTCCTCTTTGAGAATTTGGAGCCAGATTAACAAAAAGCGTATTAAATGCCGGAAACATTGTTCCGAAGCCAATTCCCAGAAGAAGAGCTATCAAAAAGAATAAGATTGTGGTAGCTGTACTGCTATACTTCATCAGCATGTTACATGCAGAAAGTAAAAAATAGCAGAAACAAACCAGGTACATTCCCCATGCTAAAACAGTCAGTAATCGTCCTTTATCAACTTGTTTACCCGAAAATAAACGTGAAACTGCCATTCCTACTGCCATAAAAGTAAAGAACAATCCTGTGCCACTCATTATTCCCATGCTTTTAGCATAGATAGCCACATAGGTTGTTGTCATTCCGTAAGGAACAGATAGTAACATAAGATCCAGTCCGGCGGGAACTCCTTTCAGCAGAATAAATCTATCCAATGATATTGCTTCACGTTTTACACATTTCTTTGCCGGAGTTTTTATTAAGAAAGCCATTAAAAGCCCGATGCTGCAAGATACAAATGCCCAGGTAAAGATTACATCAAACGAGTAAACCTCATGTAGAAACAAGCCAACCATTGGTCCAATGCTCATGGCTGTGTTATTCATCATTCCATAATACCCAAGACCTTCACCTCTTCTCGATGAAGGCATAATATCTATCACTATTGTATTACCACCCACAGTTACAGTCCCAAAAGCAAAACCATGAAGAATTCTTAAGATAGTGAACAATGTCAGTACTCCCGAAAATAAGTAACCTGCAAAGATTCCGGTGAAAATAAAATAAGCGAATAAATAAAGCGGTTTTCGGGCAAAAGCATCAAGTAAGTATCCTGAAAAGGGACGAATGCAAAGTGCAGCTATAGTATAACATGAAAGGATTATTCCTATAGTAGCGTTGTTTGAATGAAAAACCTCTGTGAGGTAAAAAGGAAGTATTGGTAGTAATAGATAGAAGCCAAAGTACAACAGAAAATTCGCAGCCAGAATAAATATATAGCTACGGGTAACCAGCTTGTCTTTTGCCATAAGATGATTATTAGGAGATATAATAAAATAAGGATAATGAATAATTCAGTTCATTGAGCTATTCATTATCCCATATTAATTATTTATGATCAGTTAGTTTGCTGCTTCGAACTGTTTCAGGAAACGAGTATCATTTTCCGAGAACATTCGAAGGTCTTTTACCTGATATTTCAGATTGGTAATACGTTCAATACCCATTCCAAGAGCATAACCAGAGTAAACTTTACTGTCTATTCCGTTACTTTCAAGAACGTTAGGGTCAACCATTCCACAACCTAAAATTTCTACCCATCCGGTGTGCTTGCAGAAAGGACAACCTTTACCGCCACAGATATTACAACTGATATCCATTTCAGCACTTGGTTCAGTGAATGGGAAATAACTTGGACGAAGACGAATCTTGGTATCTGCACCAAACATCTCTTTTGCAAAAAGCAGAAGCACTTGTTTCAGGTCAGTGAAAGATACGTCCTTGTCAATATAAAGAGCTTCAACCTGATGGAAGAAGCAGTGAGCACGGTAACTGATTGCTTCGTTACGGTATACACGTCCCGGACAAATAATGCGGATAGGAGGTTGTGAAACTTCCATTACACGACTTTGTACAGAAGATGTATGTGTACGCAATATGATATCAGGATGTGCTTCAATGAAGAATGTATCCTGCATATCTCTTGCCGGATGATCTTCAGCGAAGTTCAAAGCAGAGAATACATGCCAGTCATCTTCAATTTCAGGTCCCTCTGCAATACTGAATCCCAGACGGCCAAAAATATCGATTATTTCATTCTTGACAATAGACAGTGGGTGACGAGTTCCTAAGTCAACCGGATAAGCTGAACGAGTTAAATCTAAATCGCATGAACCGCTGTCCTGGCTGTCAAAAGCCTCTTTTAATGCATTGATTCTCTCCTGAGCTTTTGTTTTCAGCTCATTCAGTCTCATTCCCACTTCCTTTTTCTGATCAGCCGCTACATTACGGAAATCAGCCATAAGGTCATTAATTGCTCCTTTTTTGCTTAAATATTTAATACGCAGAGCTTCCAACTCTTCCGCATTAGATGCTTTTAATGTTTCAACTTCTTCTAGTAGTTGCTTAATTTTAGCTATCATATTTTCTTAATTAATTCCATTCCTTTTTTAATAGCAGTTTCATTCATCGGAATCAAATGATGATGACGTTCAGGAAGAGTCTTTTTCAGTCCTTTTAAAACATTCTCAATAGTTACGATAGGACATATTTTTAATAATCCTCCAAGTACAATCATGTTGAATGCTTTAGCATTATTCATTTCATTAGCTGCATCCATTGCATCTATGCGATAAACATTGATATCCTTACGTGTAGGTGGATTGATAATACCATATCCATCGTAAATTAATATTCCGCCCGGTTTAACCTTGCTTTCAAATTTTTCTAAAGAAGGCTGGTTCAGGATAATTGCAGCATCGTACTTACTCAAAATAGGAGAAGATATCTTATTATCACTAACAATAACAGTAACATTGGCAGTACCACCTCTTTGTTCCGGTCCGTATGCTGGCATCCATGATACTTCTTTATTTTCCATTAAGCCTGAATAGGCAAGGATTTTACCCATAGACAAGACTCCTTGTCCACCAAATCCAGCTATGATTATTTCTTCTTTCATTGCTCTGATTTTTTAGATTATTCTTTATCTTTTAAGTCGCCTAGTGGATAGTAAGGGAACATGTGTTCTTCCATCCATTTATTAGATGCTTCCGGACTCATCTTCCAACCAGAGTTACAAGTTGAAACAACTTCCACTAAATTAGAACCTTTACCGTTCATTGAGTTTTCAAATGCTTTGCGAATAGCCTTTTTTGTTTTGCGAATCGCAGCAGTTGTTTGAACAGACTGGCGGGTAACATAAGCTGTACCTTCTAAAGTAGCAGCAATTTCAGTCATTTTAAGTGGATATCCGTGTAGCTTTACGTCACGACCATAAGGGCTGGTTGCAGTTTTCATTCCAACAAGAGTTGTAGGAGCCATCTGACCACCGGTCATACCGTAAATAGCATTATTGATAAAGATAATTGTAATATTTTCACCTCGGTTTAAAGCATGAATTGTTTCAGCAGTACCGATACAAGCAAGGTCACCATCTCCCTGATAAGTAAATACCAGTTTGTCAGGCCATAAACGTTTAATAGCAGTAGCAACAGCAGGAGCACGTCCATGAGCAGCTTCCTGCCAGTCAATGTCAATGTAATTGTAGATAAAGACAGCACATCCTACAGGAGAAATTCCCACAGTTTTGTCTTCCATACCCATTTCTTCAATTACTTCGGCTACTAATTTGTGAACTACACCATGACTACATCCCGGGCAATAATGCATCGGTTTGTCATTCATGAGTTTTGGTTTCTTATATACTAAGTTCTCAGGTTTGATTATATCTTCTTTAGTCATCGTCATTCCTCCTCTTATTTTTTTTCAAGCTGTTTTGAGTGATTCGCAATGCGTATTCTATGAATTTAACAAAAATGGTAAAGCAACAAACGATAAACATTACCATCTGATCCGCAACTGTGAAGTAGATTATGATTGTACTCAAAGTTCCGATCATAAAGAGTATGTTCAGAATCAATCTGATTTTATCCAAATTCAACATACGTCTTTTTATTTAATTAGTTTCTCTTTGATTGCTTCAACAACCTCGTCAGGATCAGGAACAATACCTCCAAGGCGTCCAAAGTGTTCCACTTTTACACGACCGTTAACAGCTAGACGAATATCTTCTACCATCTGACCTGCATTAAGTTCCACTGAGATCATTCCTTTTACCTTTTCAGCGTATTTAGCAATTGCTTTTGTTGGGAAAGGCCATAGAGTGATAGGACGAAGAAGTCCCACTTTGATACCTTCTGCACGAGCCAGTTCCATTGACTTTTGACAAATACGTGCACTAGATCCGAATGCTACGATCAGATATTCTGCATCTTCGCAGTTAATCTCTTCATAACGAACCTCGTTTTCTTCAATCTCTTTATATTTAGCCTGGAAACGGATGTTGTTTTGTTCCATTGCATAAGGATCAAGTTCAAGAGAGGTAATGATATTCGGTTTACGACCATTTGCTTTTCCTGTTGTAGCCCATGGACAACGAGCAGTTACTTCTTCGTCGGTAAGGCGTTTTCTTTGTGCCGGAAGAACAACTTTCTCCATCATCTGACCAATTACACCATCGGCAAGGATAATAGCCGGGTTTCTGTATTTGAATGCAAGTTCAAAACCAAGTCCAACGAAATCTGCCATTTCCTGTACAGAAGCAGGTGCAAGTGCTATCAATCTGTAGTCACCGTGACCACCACCTTTTACAGTCTGGAAATAGTCAGCCTGACTAGGTTGGATAGTTCCAAGACCCGGACCTCCACGCATTACATTAACGATTAAACAAGGAAGTTCTGCACCGGCGATATAAGAAATACCTTCCTGCTTTAAACTTACGCCAGGGCTGGAAGATGAGGTCATTACCATTTTACCGGAACCGGCACCACCGTATACCATATTTATTGCTGCAACTTCACTTTCAGCCTGTAAAACAACCATTCCGGTAGTTTCCCATGGTTTCAGATCAGCAAGCGTTTCTAATACTTCAGATTGAGGAGTGATAGGATAACCGAAATAACCATCAACTCCATAGCGAATAGCTGCATGAGAGATAGCTTCGTTACCCTTCATTAAAACAACTTCTTCTTCCATATATTTAATTTTTTTAAGTTCTTTACTTAATTGATTAATAATGACTTTAATTGCTTAAAGTTTTACTTTGAAAACAGTAATACATCCGTCAGGGCATACTGTTGCACATGAAGAACATCCGTTACAAGTGTCTTCTAATACTTGCTGAGCGAAATTGTATCCTTTAATGTTTACTTCTTTATTTGTTAAAGACAACACATTAAGAGGGCATGCCACCACACAAAGATTACATCCTTTGCAACGTTCGGTGTCAACTACTATTGCTCCTTTTATTTTAGCCATAATTTAAGAATTTATTGATTGTACATATCCTTATTATAGAAATTCAGGATGTCCATTATCATTTTATGAGCTTGCAGTGCCGGACTCTGAGGGTTTATTTCTATAGCCGATAAGTAATTGTTAATTGCTTGTTGCCAGTTCCCTTGTTTGCGATAAGCATTTCCGCGAAGATAATATGCCTCGTCACACGTTGGATTGGACTCTATAAATATATCCAATGCGTTTATGGCGGCCTCCACGTCATCTTTGTCGAGTAGTCCTTTTATAGTGCTAAGTTCTTCCATCTTTTGAATTTCCAATGCTTTAGACACGCAAAGATACTTTTTATTTTTTGATTTACGTATTGAGAATAGCGAAAAATGAAAAAAAGAGATGCTTGAAATAATAAAAAAAGAAATTTTTTAGTTATAGGAGCAATTTCTTTATGTTGCATAAATATCTGCAGAAATTATTTTAATAAGATGTATCACTTTCATAAATAAAACTTTTAGGCTATATTTTTGCAAAAAGAAAGAGGTTACCATTTTATGATAACCTCTTAAATCTTATATTTGTTGTAATTAATAAATTTATTATCCGAATAATTGAAGATATAAATGATCTTCCTTGGTAATTAATTATTTTTTGATTTCTTTTCCGTTGATATATAGACCTTTAAAGGTAATATCTTTTGCTCCTTTGATTGAATTTCCCTGAGCAACGTTATTGAAATGGCAATCTTCTACGTTTATATTATAAACATGATCGTTATCTTCCAGGCCAACTATGTAAGTACCGAATTTACTTTTCTCACAAGTTACATTCTGAAGATATACATTGCGTACAGTCGGATCAAAGCCACGTTTGCAATTTTCTTTGTTTTCATATTGGAGATTAATTTTCAAAACAGCTTCACCACATTGTCCTACTGTAACATTTCTAACATATATATTCTCAATTAATCCACCACGACAAGTGCTGGTTTTAATACGAACTACACGATCCAGGTTTTTACTGTCCATTTTACAGTTTTCTACAAATAAGTTTTTATATCCACCTGAAATTTCACTTCCTACAACAACACCGCCATGTCCGTCTTTCATGGTACAGCCACGTATAATGATGTTTTCACTTGGAATATTCCATTTACGACCATCACCATTTCTACCGGATTTAATAGCAATACAATCGTCGCCGGTATTAAAAATGCAATTTTCAATCAATACATTTTTGCTCGATTCCGGGTCGCAGCCATCGTTGTTTGGTCCGTGGCTCAGAATGTCTACCCCCCGAACAATCATGCTTTCACAGAATAGCGGATGAATAACCCAAAAAGGAGAATTACGCAAGCTTACATCTTCAATCAGAATAGTATTGCATGAGTGGAAATTGATTAGCTGAGGACGCATTCCATCTTCAGGTTTCATAATGCGTTTGTAAACAGGCATCGAAGTTTCGGCATACATCAACAAGCGTTCACGTCCGCCATTTCTTTGAGCTACTACGCCCTCTTCCCAGCCAAAGCGTTTGGCACCACACATTCTCCACCAATTTTCATTAGCACCCTGACCATCAATGGTTCCTTTACCGGTAATAGCAATGTTAGTTTCACCGTAAGCATAAATCAATGGGTGAGCATTCCAGCAATCAACACCTTCCCAACGAGTCAGTACGGCAGGGAAATATAATTTCTGATCAGTAGAAAACTTAAGTACGGCTCCATCCTCAAAATGCAGATTCACATTACTTTTTAATGTTATAGGGCCAGTGTAAAATACCCCTTTAGGGATAACTACTGTTCCGCCACCAGCCTGGTTACAAGTTATAATAGCATGGTTAATTGCATCATGGCAAGGCTCAGCTTCATTATTAGCTTTTGCTCCAAAATCGGTAATAACAAAAGTACGTTTAGGAAAAGATGTTTTTTTAATTTGTTGTTCAATCTTTGCACACTCTTTCCAAGCTTCCTCTATCGGACTAGCGTTAGCCAAAAGAGTAATTAAAAGCAGGGGGATAATTCCGAATACTTTTTTCATTGGTATTATTCTTTAATTGTTGTTTATTTATCGCAAAGATAAGGAAACAACAAAGGAACTAAAGGGTAGTATTTGGCATAAAAAGTGTAATATTTGACACAAACCTACCTTTGTTTCTTCTTCCTTTGTCTTGAAAATAAGAAGCCGGATATTAGAAGTAGAAGCGGCGGTATAGCTATATTTATAAAATCATAAAAGCCCCTGTTTTCATTAATTGCTTGTTTTTTCAGCAACCTAAGCTTATAATCGTGCGAACGCAGATTCAGCCATTGCTCGTTTCCGGCTAGGTAATTAACGGCGTTGGCCACGAAATCAGCGTTGCCTAATTGTTCGCCGGAAACTTCATCGTATCCCAATGGCAGAGGTTGTGCTTCATCACCTTGTCCTTTCCATTCGTTTTTAATTATACTTCCGGTTGCAACAACAATGATTCTTGTATACTTGCTCTGTTGTAATCTTCCTTGAGGCAATTCCTTGCAGCTATCTGGAGTAAGCTGGTTGATAAAAGCAGAAGGAAATTGTCCTTCAATGAGTCCGGCTACCGGAATATTTTGCTCATTAAAATAAGATTCGTCGGCCGGCATTTCCACATAACGTAAACTAACTTTTTCCGGAACACGCAGAGTATGTGCATTCGGAGAAGTAGAAAGCAGCACTTGTTTCTTCAGCTGACTGTTACCTACAAAAGATATAGTACTAACAAATTCCGATTTAAGAGACGAAATATTTCGTGTGATAATGTTTTCTGCCGAAGGATTAATAAGTGGAGCAAAGTACCAGGGTAGGGTAGTAAATGCTTCTTTAGAGCCATCTTTGGAAGATGCCAATCGAATGGCTGTGCATTGCATATCCTGCACTGTTACCGGGTTAATTCGTACGCCATAAGTAAAAAGCATATCATCCAGATTTACGTCCTGCTTTAAAGTCGAAGATTCTCCGGTACCGTCAAAATCCTGCAGAGAAATCTTTATTCCGTCTACCAGCCAAAGAATTCGTCCTCCATTCATCAGGTATTGATCCAATGCAAATTTCTCTTTTTCAGTAAATGCTTTTTGTGGAGAGGCAATAATCAGAACTTTGTAGGGAAGCAATTCTTCAGGATTTCCGCTAAGTTGTCCTCTGTCCACATTGTAATATTTACTTAGTAGATTTGTTGCTTCGTATACATACGGTTCACTCCACTCTCCGTGTCCTTCAATAAATGCAATACGATCGGGATTGGTAATGGTCAGCACTCTCAAACCTTCAGTAATATTGTATTCCAGCTCTCCGGCCGAAGTGTTAAGCACTTCTTGCGGAGTAAGATTCAGATTCTTTTTTAGCAGACTAACCTGAATGGTATCTCCATTATATATCAACTCTGCCCATGGGAAAATTACTTTCGAGGAAAGTTTGCCTTCACGATCACGCTCATTAACAGACAGTCCGCGCATCCCTTTGTTGTTCATTCTAAGATAATGCTCCTGACGGCTTTTCTCATCGGGAGCTGCCGATGGATTTATATTTTGCAGAATAATGCCGTGAGTTGAATAAACTGAAAGTTCATCTAATATGTCGGTTACAGATGTACGCAGCCTATCGAATGCAGGGTTTAAATCACCATTCAGATATAGAATCACTTTCAAAGGCTTATCAAGGCTTTTAACCAGTTTGCAACTTTGATCGGATAAAGTATAGCGTTTCTCTGATGTCAGATCAACCCTTAGAAAATAATATGAAGAAATCAAGTTTATAGCCAGTAGTAAAACCAGTAATCCAGTTCCATTTAAAATCTTCTTTTTCATCTTTTACGTGTGTTTACTTGTATTGTCAGATAAATAAAGAAGAATGTAATTGAGGCGAAATAGATAAGGTCACGAGTATCAATCACTCCTCTAGCCATAGATTGATAATGAGCCTGAATTCCCAGCTGAACCCAACCGTTGTGCAGACTTCCGCTTGTTGTTAGCGAAGCAATCAATTCAAATCCGTAGAAAGCAGAAAAAGAAAGTAATATCGCCAGAAGGAATGCTACCAGTTGATTGCTTGTAAGTGAGGAAGTGAACAATCCGAAACTAACAAACGTGGCCAGCAGACAGAGTAATCCGCAATAGCCGCCAGTTGTTTCTCCCCAATCTATTCCATTAGTACTCAGTAAATAAATGCTAATTACATAAATTATGGTGGGAACCAAAGCAATCATCATTAATAGCCAGGCCGACCAGAATTTGCTCAAAACAATGGTGCTAATCTTTATCGGTCTCGAAAAAAGAAGTTCCAATGTACCCATTCTGTTTTCTTCAGCAAACATACGCATGGTTGTAGCAGGAACCAAAAGTAAGAAAAGAATAGGTGACAGAGAAAAAAATGGTCTGAGCGTAGCATAACCTCCATCCGGCAAATTATATTCTCCGTTAAAGAACCATAGCATGAGCGATGCAGCCAGAAACCACACCAGGAGTATTACATATCCCATTGCCGAACTAAAAAATCCTGCTATCTCTTTTCTAATCAAATATTTCATTAATTGTTAGAATATTTATTACTTTTGTATGTTAGCTTTTAATGATTAACGGTACAAAGATACTTATATTGTATTGAAAGCGTATAGCTATGGATAGGAAAATGAAGATAAAAATAGTAGTCGTTACGTTCTTTTTGCTTCTTTTCATAGGAGCAGGAAGCTATTTTTTTACAAGTCTCAATACTCGTGGAAAGGCGGCCGGAATTAATCTTTTTTCTTTGGTTCCATCCGATTGCTCTGCAATATTTGAAACCAATGACCTTGCTTCCCTTTTGAGAGAGTTGAAAGGAAAAAGTTATGGAAAGGAGTTGACTACTCATGGATTCTCTCTTATTGCCAAAGATTTAATAGACCATTTTGAAGAATTAACAGCATCCGCTCCATCCGGATTAAGCTTAAGGATGAACAAGCTGCTTATCAGTTTCCATTCTCCGGGAACAGAAATGGACCAGGTACTTTATTTCCCAATAAATCCCGGAGATGAGAAATGGATTGAAGAACAAATCCAAAAGAAACGTCCAATAGATTTTCCCTTAAAATCAGTATTATACAAAGGCAAAAAGATAAATATTTGTCCTATGGGAGGCGATTTGTTTCTTTGTTACTACAAATCATCAGGTTTTGTAGCAGTCAGTTATTCCAAAAGATTGATAGAACAAGTGATAGATGCCCATATCAGTGGAAATTCAGTTTTAACTGATAAAGTATTTGGTTTTGCAAAAGATACTAAAACAGCTAATGGCATTGCTTCTTTATATGTGAAAGAGAAACAAACCGGCTGGAATTATCTGAATTTAAAATTTGATGATGATGCAATTAATCTTTCAGGAATTACCACGGATGCCGAAACTAGTTCCTCGTTTGTAAACGCAATTAAGGAACAAAGTCCTATTGAACCCTTTTCAGGAAATATATTTCCGAGTTCTACGTACTACATGAATCAACTGTCAATTTCACAAATTCAATATATTGCTGTCAATTCAGCACAGACAGAATATGATCTTGCTTCTTACGGCGATGATGTTAAGGCAACAGATATTCAATTAATGTACTTTCTGAAAGGAAATGTTGCAGGAAGTTTAGCCGGATTCTCTTTTTGCTCAGATGATTCCATTCAGCGACCATTCTCATTGCTTTGCATTCCCATGCAAAATTCAATGAAAGCAGAAGCCGATTTGCGTTTGTTTATGCAAAATCGATCAATAAAAACAGAGAGTACTGCCGGCGGAAAAATCCAATTGTTTTATACCGGAAATAGAAGTTATCGCTTTTATTCACTACCTCCCAGTACCATTTTTTCTCAGCTTTCAGGCATAAAAGATGCAGATCTAAATACCTATGCTCTTTTCTATAAAGATAAGTTATTGTTAGCTCCCGATCCGGTCAGTGCTCTTTCCTATATTAATCAGATTGAGAAAGGTAATATAATAGAAAAAGATAGCATTTATAAGAAAAATATCTCTCATGTTGATACTCATTTTAATTCTCTCCTTATGACCGATTTAGGAAAACTAGCTCTCTATCCGGAGTATCGCTCGCGATTAATTCCTGATTTCTTCAGCCAGCACATGAGTTTCTTTAGCAATTTTATACTCCTAAATCAGCTTGTGTGTCGTGATAGAAAAGTTTATCCTAATCTGATATTTATTTATAAAGACGAAAAGTAACGTTCAATGTTACTGAAATATTATATATCTTTGTAAGATAATTTAATTATTGAATATCCGGAAGATGATGATAAAAGATTATATATTCCTCTTATTATTTAGTGCAGGTGCTCTTTGGTGCTTGAAAGACCTCTTAAATATGAAAAATATTAAAGGCGAAAGTAATAAAGAAAAGAAATTGTATAAAGAGAATAAGATATTGCTATTGGGTATTTATATCTTTCTAGTAGATATGTATGTAGAAAAAATATTCTTTTGAATGATTGAGTTCTTAAAGCAACCCCAGAACTTCTTGTCAAGGATTGCTTTAAGAAAATAAATATCGATATTATTTTTTAATCAAAGCTGTTATAGTATATTTTATCTCAGCTTTGGGGTTTTCTGTATATACTCTGACAGTGCATGTCTTTGAGGTTGTATTTTCTGTCCAGTTTACTTCAACTTGCCCTTTTGTACTTGTTATAGAAACAGATGTTAAATCCTCAGCTAGGGCATTCCATGCATAATTTAATTCCAATTTAGTTGATGAATTGAAAGAACCCGTAGTAATTAACGGTTTACAATTCTCAATCATAAACCCTTCGCTTATTGGGTAATTAATATTGTTTATCGTTATTTGCTCTATTCCAAGTACACTTTTGGTGATAGGCTGTGGTCCTTCTTCATGCTTTTCACATGCCATAAGCAGACAAACAAAGATAAGTAATAGTTTAGCTTTCATTATAATTGTGTGTTTACATTTTTTGCAAAGATAGTCATTGTAAATAAATAAACAATTAGTTGCTTTAATGTTTGTTCATTTCGTAACCAAAATATGCCGTTTGGTGAACTAAATTTGTTGATGTCTTTAGCTCAGACCATCTTTGCTGAAAAAATAAAATGTTATGAAGATAGAAAGAACAACCATTCCAATGCAATCATTTATTTATGGATTATCTTTGAGTGCAGATTATTCAGAGTGCTACCAAACGTTCACCGATAAAAAATCGGTAACACTTGAATCATGTTTGTCATTGTTTTCATTTAAACCAAAGTGGGTTGACTTTCTATATAAGCTTCGTAACTTATTAGTGAAGCCATTGGGCTTGAAAACTTCTACTGATGAAATAACAAATATAAATCCTCAGAAAGGAGAAAGATTAAATTTTTTCGATGTGCTTGAAAGAAGTGAGACGGAAATTCTGATGTATGCAAACGATAAACATCTTGAAGGGTGGTTTTCTCTTCAATATGAACCTGATAGAAATAAGCACATTGTAAGGTTTATAACAGTCGTTTCTTTTCATAATTTAATGGGAAGAATTTATTTCTATACAATCAAGCCGTTCCATTACCTGATAGTCAGAGATATGTTGTCCAGAATGTGTAAACACTAAAATATAAATTATGAAATCCTTATATAAAATTGTGAGTGTTGCAACTTCTTTATTATTCATTTATTTGTTTGTACAATTACTTTTTATGCCAGGCTCTTTTATTAAAGATTTGGGACTACAACCTTCAGAAGCTGGATCCGTTCTTGCCAGAAGGGCATCCATGTTTATGTTGGGAATATCCGTGTTGATGTTTGGTACAAGAAATCTGCCTCATTCAAAAACGAGACAAACCATTTGTATGGCTACTGGAATTACACTGTTTGGATTATCTTGTGTAGGCAGTTATGAATATATTAAAGGAACAGTAAACTCTTCTATCTTGATAGCCATTATTTGTGAAACAATATTGTGGGTGTGTTTTGGGATAATCTTATTAAAAAATTATCAGAATCAATAATTACTAAATAGAATATAATATGAAAACTCAGATTCTCTTGTTGCGTATTGCTGGCTATCTAAGCTTGCTGTTTGTTGTCTTTCACTTATTATTTTATCCGATGTTTAATTGGGAAAATGCACTGAATGGTTTATCAGGTATGAATAGGGCGATTTTTCTTACATACCATGCAATTTGTATCTTGATGCTGTTCTTTATGGGTATTATTCCAATCTTTCAGACAAAATCTCTCTTAGGCAGTTCTCTAAAATATGGTATTCTTAGTTTCTTTTCATTATTCTATCTGATTCGTATAGTGGCAGAATTTACTCTTTTTGGAATTAGTCCCAGTAGTCCGGCTATACTGATAATGTGTCTGGTCCCCATGATATTTTATGCTATTCCTTTGTTTTCAAAACAGATGACCAAGCTGTAACAATTTGGTAAAATACCTTTGCATATATAACTTTTTTAATAGCTTTGTAGATTAAAATTAAATTATGAAATATATACTGAGAATACTTATCCACTCACTTTTCTGGCTGGTCTTCGTTCTGTTCTACCTGGTACTATATGTTGTGCCAAAGGGAGATCTATCAATCGCATTGCAAGAACTTACAATCCAGTTTTATATCAATTTTGTTTGGGCGGCAGTCATATTCTATTTATCCTATTATTGGCTGATACGATATTTTGAGAAAAGTCAGCTTGTCAGATACCTTATTCTTTCAGTGCTAATAAGTTTTTCTGTTTCAGTTGTTTTCTTGATTATCTCAAAGCTTATTACCCCAGGAATAAATTTGCAGAATTATATTCTCCTTTTGCCATCAATGGTTGGTACTTTTATTATAGCCCAGTGTGGATGCTTGGTTAGAGGTTTTGAAAACTGGTTTGCTAATATTCAGCTGAAGTCAGAAATAGAAAACAAGAATCTAAAGAACGAACTTAAGTTACTTAGACTCCAGGTTAATCCTCATTTTCTTTTCAATACATTGAATAATATTGATTCTTTAATTAGTAAATCACCTAAAACTGCTTCAAAAATGCTTATTACTTTGTCTGAAATGCTAAGATATATGGTTTATGAGACTAAAACGGAGACTGTTCCTTTGCAAAAAGAGATAGACTATCTTACCAGTTATATACAGCTTCAACAACTGCGTTTTAAGAACGTAGATTATATACGTTACTCTTTTCCAGAGCCAGAGGTTTGTAACACTCAGGTTGCCCCAATGCTTTTTATCCCTTTTGTGGAAAATGCCTTTAAGCACTCGTGCTATGCAGAACCCATGCCGGTTGTTGATATAAAAATTGCTATAAGTGATAATGTTTTAAGCTTCACTTGTGTGAACTACTTCGATACTGAGAAAAATTCCCCCAAAACAGCCCAATCGGGTATAGGATTGGAAAACGTGAAAAGACGCCTTGCTCTTCTATATCCCAAGAATCATGAGTTGCAGATAATAAAGGAATTAAATACCTTTAGGGCTGAATTAACAATAAAGTTATGACAATATCATGTATCATTATAGAAGATGAGCCGTTGGCAGCAGAAAAGCTGGAAAGTTTTGTCGCCCGCATACCCTTTCTTAAGCTTAAAGGCAGTTTTGATAATGCCTTGGAAGGATTGCAATTCCTGAAAACGCAGACTGTTGATTTGCTATTTCTTGATATTCAGATGGAAAAGATTACCGGTATTCAATTACTCGAAAATCTTTCCTCAAAACCCTATGTTGTCATTACATCTGCTTATTCAGATTATGCCTTGAAAGGATATGAATTGAGCGTCTTTGATTACCTGCTTAAACCATACTCTTTCGAGCGCTTCCAAATGGCTGTTAACAGAGTATCCGATGATCTGAAACAGAAAGCAGGAGCAAATAATGAAAACAATAGTTCCCAAATTTTTATAAAGACAGAATATCGTCGTGAAAACGTACATCTCGATGATATTCTGTATATTGAAGGAATGCAAGGATATTTAAAAATTTATCTTTCTGATAAGAGAATTCTTACCAAGCAAAGCATGAAAGCTATATTGCAGACACTTCCCGAAGACCAATTCATTCAGGTTCATAAATCCTATATTGTTGCCCTGTCTAAAATTGAATCTATTGAACGAAATCATATAAAAATATCTGGTAAATTAATACCTGTTGGAGATTATTATAAGATGCGGTTTTATGAAAGAATAGAAAGCTTTTGAATTTAGTGAGAGGGCATATATAGAACTTGTTTATATTGGTAAGTCTGTTACACTAGAGCATAATGGAGCTTTCAATGCCCCTATGCTGAATTAGTTTATTAGTTGTAAAAAAGAAGGCATTAAAAGAAATTCATTCTTTAAAAGAATGATTTCCAAATGATATTCTTTGACGGTTGCTTCTTTGAAATAAGTCAGAAGATGAACAATTACAAACTATTCCCATATCTATCCAACCAATCAATTGCATCTTTATAGTCGGGATAATATGAATGCATGAACGTCCAAAACTTCTTTGTATGACTCATTTCTAAGGTGTGGACTAATTCATGTACAATTATGTAGTCAATTACCATTAAAGGTGCTTTTATCAACCGCCAATTCAGTGAAATGTTTTTTTCTTTGGAACAATTGCCAAACTTTCTTTTTTGGTTTCGAATAAAAAGGCGATTATAATTCAATCCCAATTTTGAGGAAAGCTCATCAATTCGATTAGTCAGGTGTTTTTTTGCCATTACTTTCAACCACTTCTCCTGTACCTGAATATCGAGTAAATCTCTCTTTGCCTGAATGGTTTTGTATTCATGATTGACAACTACCTTGTTTTGAAAAACAGAATCATAAAAATAGGTATATCGATTACCGTACATTAGCAGCTGATTTCGTTGAAGTTCTATTCTTGACATTCCTTCAAAGAAACGCAGGTTTTTATTTATCCACTTCTGCTTTTTCTCTATTAAAGCATAAATATCTTCGTCGGAAAACACAAACGGCACAATCATACGAATTTGACCATCTTCGGCAACTCGTAATCGTGCATGTTTTACTTCTTTTCGGATTAATATGTAGTTTTCAGGCAATTGCATTAATTCAACTTATAATATTTTAATACAGCTTTCATAACCTGATCTATCAACTCTTCGTTCTCATAAATATTTAATTCATCATATTTATCGGCTGCCGAAATCAACTGAATATCAGCTGTGATTCGCTCGTATTCCCGAGGCACATCCTGCCAGCCAATGTATATTTTTGATTTTATTTTTGCAACTGCTTCATCTGAAAATTCACGAGCCACTGCTTCGTTGAAGTTTTCAATTATGTTGTTCTTAATTATAGTGTAGATCTCAAAACCTCCCTTGTCTTCAAATCCCATGCGGAGTGGAAGAGAAGCAACATCATCCAATTCGGTATATAAACTACTTAGTTGTAGCAATATCTCCTCTATAGCCAGGTTTTGTTCTTGTTTCTGCTTAATAAGTTGGTCTAATCGATTCTGAAACTCTACATATATTGCACTGTTAACTTCGTTTAGACGAATCACAGTTTCAATATCTCGAATGATTTTTTCGGCTTTATCCGAAGGATCAAGTTTTGTATCTTTCAATTTATTGAGGTAGTCGGAATCTATAATAATTTCAGGCAAATGTCCTTTGAAATTTATCAGTTTAGCACTTTCGTGAATGAGCTTTCTTGTTTTGGCGGCATATATTTCAGCATCAAAACTGATGCGTTTGAATTCTTCTAAATAGATTTCATAAATCTCGTTTAGCCACAAGTATTTTAATTTATGCTCACGCAATGCCGGATTCGGTGAAATTGATTCCCACAATTGCACAACTTCCCTAAAATCATTTTCAAACTTACCGTGGTCTATTTCAGACAGTCTGCGAACTATTGCCATTGAACATTCATACGAATCTTCCAACTTTATTTCGGCAAAAGGTTTGAAAGCATGATTCAACACTTTTGGGAAAGTAGCTACCAGACTTTCTACATCTTCAAATTCGACAATATCCTCCGGCTCGTAGTTTAGTGCTTCTTTGTAATTCTGGAAAACACCCACATAATCAACAATACGTCCAAATTCTTTGGATAGTTTGGTTATTTTGTCATCATAGGGGCGGTTGGTGCGCGATACTGCTTGCAACAGATTGTGGTCACGAAGAGGACTATCTAAATACATGGTTTGTTCAATTGGCGCATCAAAACCAGTCAGTAACATATTGCATACAATAAGAACCTTTAGGCTATTTCCTAAACTAAGCTCTTCTTCTGTTAGTCTGCGTTTAAATTGCTTGATTACCCGTTTACGCTCTGCATCTTCTTTGTAATGGTCTTTGAATAATTCATAACGTTCCCTTTCATCATAAGCACCGTTCGAAAAAACAATGGCTATTTCAGAGCGGTCAAAGTATTTGAGCAACTCATTATAATAAAGCACACAGGCTTCTTTATCACATGCAACCACCTGAGCCTTGTAGCCCTGCGGTTCAACCATTTCACGGAAATCAACTGCTATATCCTTTGCCAATGTTTCCACACGCTCAGGGTGTTTCAAAAAGACTTTCCAAGCCTGTACACGTTTTTCAACAAGGCGTTTTTCTTCCTCGTTCAGATCTTCGGTAATTTCATCATACCCTGCTTTAAGTTTGTCTTTATCCAAAAACCATTCTATGGGGCCAAAAGTATAACGTATCGGTTTGGTTGCGCCATCATCAATAGAATCCTGAATACTGTAACGGTCTAAGTAGTATTCATGCTCTCCTTTCTTTCTTACAATTCCAAACTCCTGGTGTGTTTTTGGAATTGGCGTACCTGTAAAAGCAAATCGTTTGGCATTGGGTAAAACGGCCTGTAGTTCCATTTGATAATCGCCGTATTGGGTTCGGTGAGCTTCGTCAATAAGTACAATCACATTGTCCCTCAAATCCTGTACATTACCCAATTCATTAAATTTCTGTACGGTAGTAATAAAAACACCTGCCGGTGCTCTTTTAATTACATATTTGAGATCACCAATGTTGTTTATAGGGCGGGCGTTTGGAAACTCGCAATCGTCAAATGTTCCACCAATTTGCTCCCTTAAATCTTTGCGGTCAACCACTATGTAAATAGTTGGGTCTTTCAATTTTTTTGCCTGACGTAGTTTATAGGCAGTATATAGCATAGTCAAACTCTTGCCTGAACCCTGAGTATGCCAGATAACTCCTTGTTTAAGGTCTGAATTAATTACACGGTCTGTAATTTTATTGGCAGCCCTGAGTTGCTGGTAACGAGCTACTTTCTTTATTATTTTACCTTCGGTACGCTCAAACACCAGGAAGTGCTGCAAAATATCCAACACCCGTGCGGGTTGTAATAATCCAACAATTCCCAACTTCATACGCTCCAATACTTCGCCATTAGGCAAACGATCCACATCAAAATTCCATAACCCATCTTTTTCATCCTGATAAGTACGGCATAAGTCATTTAGCGGGTCAAGTATTGGGTTTGGCTGAGTAGTATCAATTATTGTACTTTTCCATTCATTGAAATAGGAAGCGGAAGCTCCGGGAATCCCGTATTTGGTAATGCGACCATTACATGCAACACCAAAGGCATGGCACATAAAAAAGCGGTCGGCACGTTGGTCATAGGTGGAGAACTGACGAACCCCTTCCATCCAGTTTGTTCCTTTGCGGGCTCTTTGTTTGGCTTCAATAGGAACTAATGGAATCCCATTCACCAAAAGCACAATGTCGGTTTTTACCATTTTGTAACCCTGGACCCAATATTGATTTGTAACGATAAAATCGTTTTCCCAGATATTTTCAAAGTCGATAAACTGAACAGTAATATCGTTGTCTTTAATTGAAATGGTTACGCCTTGGGCTAATTTATCCAGAAAAGCCTCGTTACCGAGTATGGGAGAAGGGTTGTTTATGTTCTGCAATAAAATTTCCAGGGCTCTTTTTGCATCAGCCTCAGTAATTTTATTGAACTTAATGGTATGCTCCAATAAGATTTGCTCAATAATCGGGTTAGAAAACGGACGATTGTACACACTCAATTCCTTGTTGGTTTTGAACGTCCACCCCATTTTGCTAATCCATTCCGTAACCGGTCTTTCTACTCCCTTGAGTTCTGATAAGTTGCCCATATTATTATTCTTCTGTGGTTAATTCTATCTGCAATAACTTCTTTTTATCATTTTCACTTGGGAAGTATATTTCCCAGCGTAGCTCCATGAACCGAATTAAATCCATTCCTCTTTTTTCAATTTCAGCTTTTGTCCATTGTGGAAATTTCAAAGAAACTTCTATCTCTGAGTGAGAGCCATCTTTATATCCTTTTCTTGTTGTTTCCCCTTTATCATTTATTTTAGGCTCCAATTTCTCAGGAAAGGAATCATTTTGTAATGACGAATTTATTGAGCCTGACAACAATAAGAGATTACCCAACGAACCTGTATATAAATGCCGTTGCTCCTTTGGTACATCGGCAAATGCTTTTTCCCAGTAAGGAGTTGAAGTCTGTGGGAAAATATGCTCTATTGATATTTTGTCCTTTTCATTCTTTACAAATAATTCCCAATCAACTTTTCTCTGACCTGATAATTTCATTTTTTCTAACTCATATTCGTATAAAAAGTACTTTAAACCATACCAATTATAAAAACCTCCTTTATCACCAATATTGAATTTCTTATAAATATATTCGTTGAAGTATTTGGAGTTAAAGGTTTTATCCGAATGAAATGTATAGGCAATTTTATTGTGAAGTTTTTGAATTATATCCTTACCCTTAATCCTATTTTGATCCAGTTCTCGGGTGGCATTATAAAACTCACTATCTCCATAATTACGCCTTGCCTGACTCAATTGGAAGCTCACAAAAATATAACGCTCAATTTGTTTTAAAATGAAAAGTCGTTCTTCATTCTGGGGTAAATTTTTCGATATCGACATTAAAAGTGGCCTGAAGTAGCCCATTCCAATTCTATTGAGTTTGTCTATCCATATTTTTTCGTCTTCAGTTAATTCATTATTAGAAGCTAAATACGGATAGTAGGCATTAAACCAATGAACTACGGAGGCTTTCAGGCTATTTACATACTCCCTTATTTTGTTGGGCGATAATGCTGATATAGAAATTATTTTCACTTCTTCCAATGACATATCTTCATCAGAATCGTTGTCATCAAAGTTGAAATCTGTTAGTGTTTCTTGTGGTTGTTCAATAACAACTTCCTTTTCAATTTTCTTATGAATCTTTTTAGGTGTAAAATACTCATTCAATAAGAAATTTATATAATCATCACTGGTTTTTCGTGAATACATAAAAGTCATAATCCAGTGTGCTTTTAGAAAGTCATCATCATTCAATGGTCTTTTCTCGTTTCTACCTAACTGATAATAGACTTCTTTCCATGCAGCATTAATATCATCACGTAAACTCTTACGTGAAGCAGCATCCAATTCATGGTCAGGATAAAGAGTTGTAAGATATATTAATCTGTTTTTTAGAAGCTCGAGTTTTGACAGGTTTTTACCTCTGTTGTTCATTGTTTCAAAAGCTACAAAAACATCAAATTCATCTTTTATGATATACTCATTAAAGAGAAATCTTTTTGAAATCTTCTTATATATTTCCTGTATTGCTTCTATACCATCTTCATTATAAAGCCCTTCCAGCTGACCAATGAAGTACGATTTTGCATTTTTGAGGTTTAAGGTATAGAAGGTTTCTTGTATAGCCCCCGGATTGGGCTCATTGAATATGCTATAGCGCATATATTCATAGCTTGGATTGTCAGCAGTATATCCAAATTTATAGGTAAGAAACTGAACACCTGAAGGTTTTTGTTTTGATATAAATTTCTCCTTGATCGCTTTTAATGTCAACGAGTCAGTCAAATAGATTTCGGAATCTTGCTTGTTTTTATTTTCAGATAAGCCCCTTACAAATTCAACAAGGCTTTGCAGAAAAATGATACATGTCGTTAACCGTTGTTGTCCGTCAACAATATGATATACTTTATAGGAATGATCTTCGACCAGCCAATATTCTTTGCTATCTTCTTTAATTTCGGAAGGTAAAATTTCCTTCAGTGTTATTACACCTATATAATGCGACCTGTTTGGTTGAAGATTAATCAAATCTTCCCAGAAATCTTTATATTGCGCTTTTTGCCAAGCATAACCACGTTGATAATCTGGTATGCGGAAAATTTTTTCTTTAAAAAGACTGTCTAAACCTATAGGAGAATTCATAATTTAGCTTTTTATTGTATCAGTGTTATTATACAATCAACTTTATTACTCAAAAACGATTCCGTGAGGCAATAATATCTCCTCTTCAAATTCAGTCAAAACACTTTCATTGTCTGTGAACTTTACTCTATCAAATTTGCTCCAAACTTCAGTTAAAACTATAAGATATTGATCTGAAGCATGACCAGCCCCCATATCAATATACTTTGGATTTGCAAACATTTTTTTCAACCATTCCCTTGCTGTAGTACAAGCCACATTGTCCTGGGAAAAGGCATAATTACAATACTTGTATACAATATTATCTAATATGGTTATTTTGAATTCAGGCGAAATTTTAGCTTCTGGAGCTTCACATAATGACTCAATACACCATCCTAAACATTTAACGGTATCTATCACTTGATTGCTTGTATTTTGATTTTTTGCCAGTTCAATCCAATCAAACATTATCTCAAAATGTTTGTGGATAACATAATGTGCAAATGAAGGATATTCTTTTTCTTGGTTATAGTTCTCTTCTGCAGGTATATTCTCAATTAACAGGTCAACAGTATACCGGAAATAGTATAACCACATGTGATTCCCACTTGTGCGATAGATTGTTTCACGAACCATGTATTTGAAAAATATCAAACCATTCCATATTTTATAATCCCATAACTCTGACTCTAAATCAGAATCATACTCTCTGGCTAAAAAATCAATTTGAGAGACATCATATTTTATTGATTTTATCATGCCTTCACCAACAGGATACCAAACATTATTTTGGGCTGCGACTTTGGTATTAAGTAACAAACCACTAAGGATGGGTAACTGGGCGTACTCAATTTGTGATTCTATGCTTGCATCGTTATTATTTGCCGTTTTTAACTCCTGAAAGAATGAGACATTGTTGTTGTCAAACAAGCATCCTATAAATGTTTTTGCTAAATCTTCATTTGCAGCTTTTTCTGTTTCCATTGCTTTAAAAACAGTGGCAAACAGCTCTGGGTATTTTGAGGCTGCATTTTTGATAAAAATTTCATTTTGAATTATATAACCATATACGTTTGCTGCAAATTTAATTCGTTTTGGTTTTGTAAGTTTTTTACGGGCTTTATCATATTCAGATTCTTCGCCTGATAAATGGTCTAATACTCCATAGTCAGGCAGTCTACCAACCCCCTTCATATAAGTTGAAATATCTTCAATGTGATATTTATTAATATAACTAGCCAATAAATCTATATCATTCTCTTTTATCAAAGATTTATAAAGTGATATTAGATTATCGAGCTTACTCTCTGCAAAATAGCCAAATGATATATTTAAGATAGTAATTAAAATAATTACTAACGCAATAATAAATGCCCAAACTGACGCAGGTATTCCTATCTCAAAAGTAAACATTTCAAGGCAAGACCACTCCCAAGTCTTTAAAATCCAATCAAAAGACATTAAATAAAGTATTGCAAACAAACTTATAGCTAATACCCACCACGACCAAGTTGGGAAAAATAACAAAACGAATTTACGTTGATTCTGTGCTATTATTGACCATACTGCTATAGCCAAAACGATTATTGTCAGAAAATCAGATACTCCCATAATATTATAGGTTTAATAGCTTATTTATATTCTCCACATCCACCCGCACTTTTCCAGTAAGCAGGTTTTGCATAAGTGATTTTTTAAGGCGTTGAAGAGTGGTAATTTTATTTCTTAAAGTCATCTTTTGAATATCAAGTCGGTTGAGTATTTTTACTATATTGTCCTGCTCAACTTTTGGTGGTCTTGGAATAAAAGTATTTCGAAGACTTTTAGAATTGATATTTGCTTGGCTAACAGCTGGGGTCGCTTTTGCTCTTAAAGAACATTGACCTCTATAAGAATTTAAATAATAATTTATGTACATTGGATTGTTCTCTCTATTAGCCTTAATCCTTATAAGGTAAGAAGCAAAAACATAGTTTCCTTCAAGCTCAAAGATTCCTATCTTCCCAACTAAATCTAAACTATTAGTTCTATTAAATAAAATGTCGCCCTTGTTTAATTTGTACTTGTTAAATTCTGCCTCATTTAGATTTACAAATGCCATAGGGGCTGCGACAATCTTCCCGTCAATTATATTATTCATTCTGAACATTGGATATTCTCCGTTTTCAGACGAAGATGTATTTAATCCGTATTGGATCTGTGCAGATAGATCTTTAACTTGTTTCCTTTCCCAACCTAATGGTAAAAAACCGAACTTCTCATCCATATAAAACTCATCTTCCGTTCGCCAGGTGCCATCAGGTTTTAATTTGCCCGTAAGCAGATTTTGCATTAATGCTTTCTTGAGTTTTTCGGCTGCTTTAATACTGTTTTGAGTTGCTAAGATTGCTTCATCTACTTTTGTAAGGATTGAGGCTATGGCAGTTTGTTCGGGTTTTAATGGCTTTGGAAAAAGAGATTTTGTGTACATTTTCCAATCTAAATTTCTAATTCCCGTCGTTTGATATTGCATCGTTGCAGTAATACCCATCTCATACATTTGCTGCAAGCAATAAAATAAATAAGTACTATCTATGGAATCATCAATCGAAATTCTTTGTATGAAATTTGCAAAAGCAAATTCGTCTTTTGATATTTCGTCTGTAATTAAACCTACTCGTCCAACAGGTTGAGAATCGCTACCACCGCTCCTCTCTATCAGAATTTCTCCTGAATACAATAGTTTTTCAACTTTCTTATTAGGTTTTAATGTCCTGTACGCAACATCAGTCAAATCAAGTTTACCGTTATTATTGAAATTAGTACTTCTTATGATTCCAATTGCATTGTTGTCTGGATCATTGCCCCAATCACCTGCATCATTCTTAATAAGGATTGATTTCAGGATAAAAGAATCAAAACTATCATCAATTTTGCCTATTCTTGTTATCGTGGCTGCCATTATTTCAACGTTTTTAGAAGTTCTGCAATTGATTTATCAAAACTCATCTCCGTTTGAGCAATAGCTTCAAACTCTTTGATTGCCAGACTAAGAATGATTTCCTCTTCTGGCTCAAAAGTATCTACATAGCGTGGGATATTGAGGTTAAACTCATTTTCTTCCAGTTCGTCCATATCCACTACCGAGAAATAGCGTTTACGAAGTTCGGGGTCTTGCAACATGGTTATCAATTCATCTTCTACCGCATCAATGGCTTTGCTTTCTTTTTCGGCTTGCTGGTGAGCTGCTATAACCTTGCTTTCTTTTTCAGCAGTAAGTTTATCTAAGGCCGTCTTTGCAGTTGTGAGAGTTTTGAGTTGTGCTGCGGTTGGTTTGGCTTTTTCAGCCTTTTTATCTTCAATTACTTTCAGGGCTGTATCGTATCGGGCTTTCTTTTCGGCAATGTCTTTGTTATACTCTTCATCCAGCTCCAGCAGTTTAAAGTCAAGTTCGTCCTGAATGATTCCATTCAAGCGTTCTTTCTGTGAAGCTATCCACGCTTTTGCAATTTCCAAATCGCCCCAACTTTCCAGAATGGTAGATATGCGCAATACATCGTGAGGAAGCAGCGTGTTCATATTGGCTTCTTCCTTGTACCAGCCTTCTTTGGCAGCATAAACCATCAGCACTTTATTTTTACGCTCTTCGGGTTTGTTTTTGTTGATAAACAGGATAGAGCCGGGAATGGTAGTACCATAGAATAAATTACCGGGAAGTACCACAATGGCATCAACGATATTGACCATCTGGGTAAATTCTCCATTTTCATCCACAGATCCTTGCAAAAATCCCCTGCGAATCAGGTATTCATCATCGGCTTTGCGACGCTGCCCGTCTTCCTCTTCGGTTTTTTCGGGTTGACCACGGAAAAGCACCCCTTGCGGACAAACCACACCGGCTTTGCCATTGTCATTAAGCGAAGCAATAATGTGTTGCAGAAAAGCAAAGTCGCCATTTGAGAAAGGTGGTAAACCATAGGTGAAGCGTTCGTAAGGGTCGCTGAACGTATCTTTGCCCGGGTATTCAAGTAGTGGGGAACCATCTTTTTTATTGACAGTGCGCCCTTTGGCATCCCGTTTGGGTTCGCCGTTTTTCCACCAGTTTTCTTGTGAGAATGGGAAATTAGCCATTACCTTATCGAAAGTCCGTATGGAAAGTTCATTATCTTCGTCAGTAAACTTAGGGTCTAAAATGGTATCGCCCTTTTCAATACGAGCGTCCAACCCGTGAAGTATCATATTGATATTGGCAATAGCCCAGGTGTTCCAAACATCTTCTTGCCCGAACAGACGAATGGCTTTTTGTGTGCCGTAATTTACTTTACAGTACTTTGCGGCATTAATCAAGAAACCTCCAGAGCCACAAGTAGGGTCATATACTGTTTCATTCTTTTGAGGTTTCAGGTAGCGAACAATTATATCTACAACTTCTTGTGGTGTATAGAATTGCCCCGCTGTTGTACCTCCTTTGTTTTCGTCAGCGAATCGTTTAATCAGGTATTCATACGCATCGCCCAACACATCCACCGTAGCGTTACGGTTACTTAAATCAACTGCATCGAGATAACTTACCAATAGCGAAAGTACATCGGGATTTAAGCGTTTTCCACCTGAGCCGTCGGGTGCAGGTTCGTTCCAACGAACAGTATTGATAACACCTTTTAGAATGAATTTACCGTCTTTATCCACATTAGCCTCTGCTATTGCATTTACAGCATTGTGAAGTGCTTCATTTTTTTTGTCGGGTGAAGCATTCCGAACATCAGCCCAGAAATGACCCTGAGGAATTTTAAAATCGGTTTTAGCAGTTAGGAGGATTTGCCTTTCTTTTTCGTTTGGTTCACGTCTGTTTTCCTGAATGAACTCCCGAATGTTGTTTTCACCCTGCCAGATATAGTTATCAGAAAGACGTTTGAAGAAAAGTAATGAAAGAATGTAGGCTTTGTAATCTTCTACTTTATCTCGAAGAATATCAGCCATTCCGAAAAGTGTACTACCTAATGCTTGTTTTGTAATCATATTTGTTTTTAGTGTAAAATCGTGCTTTAAGAATTTATGATTGTTAGAAATAATCTTATTAACTTGCAAAGTTACGTATTATCTTTAATGGAACAATCATATTATAAAATATAATTCTGCATCAAAATTAAATGCGAGATGATTCTATACTATTATAGTTCAATTAGTAAGAAAAGATTTGCTATTCCTTTATATTATAGTTATTGCTTGATGAAATATACTTCACCGTTCACTCTTTTCAAACCCAGCTGCAGTAATCCTCTTCTTCATCTTGGTAGAAGCTCTAAAATTCACACTCTTCACCTCAATACTTTCGGCGCGATGAGGTTCTTCTGGATTAAAATCTTCACGGAATTGTGCTGAGAGTTGGAAAGCACCATAGTCATTTAAGGCAACGGTGTAACCATTCTTTAAAGCTTTTTCTATTGCACTAAATGTTTTGGTTATTGCTAGCTCCATTTCTGTACGTAGTAACGGATCGTTTCCTGCAATGTATTCGGCTAAAGCTTTAGTGTTTAACTTCTCCCTGCTTTTTATTATGGGATGAACACCGCCTTTTTTCTGTGTGCCACTACTTAAATTATCGTTTATCTCCTTGAATTTATATGGTATGCCCATGGTAATTAATGTTTTATTGGTTTATGGTTTCTACGAACATGTACAAGTTTGAAAACGAACATGTACACAATCGATATGCGATCGTGTACATGATCGAGTTGATGTCTCGTTTTGTTTTTACTAATTCATTTAGTCGTTTTCTCTAATATGTCTATATGCTTGACCTATAATGCAATATGTAAATATAGATATTGCTATTGGTGGCAGGAGTGGCAGGAAAAAAGAGTATTTTTCGGTTTCAAAAATATTTTTTTGAGAATTCCGCAAATTGCATAATTTTCAAAATTTAATTTTCAGAACGGCAAAAAGGTTATTTTTCCTGCCATTCCTGCCACCAAATAGTCAGTTTACTCTTTTAAACAGATATGATAAACTGTATATCCGTTTATCCTTTTCCATTGAAAACCAAGTGATTTCAGGTTTTTACCCAGTTTGTTTATCATCTTCTTACTAATAGCAATCCCCGTCTTACTCTTAATATATTCCGCCAATTTTGCAGCAGAAAGATAAATACCTTCCTCTTTACCTTCCGGTTTACGGTAGTATTCATAGAAAAGTTCCATATCAGCATCTGTTTCCATGTAGTGCTGGTTGTGTTGCTCCACAATGCTGTTTTCTTCTGAATTGAAATAGTAACGGAAGCCATTCAGAATCAAGTTCCATGCCTGGGCATAGAGTTGTTTGTAGTCTATGGTGAAATCGAAATTGATAGGGCCAGTTACCTCGTGGCATAGGTTACGGCGGCTACCTGTGTAATCTCTCAGAATATCCAGGTGGTTGGTTGTGCCGAAGAAAGAAGCATGACGCGTGAAATTTCGCGGCGGACGGTCGGGCGAGGTGCGTATGTTGATGTTGAACGTGGTGAACAACTCTTTTACCGTTTCCTGATCGTAGCGCTGAATGGTATCCAGCTCATCGATATTCAGAATGGCACTAGTGCTCAGCTTCATGCGGGTGGCATTGGCATTGTTGGAAAATACATTGGCATCGAAATGACTTTTTCGCCACTCGGGAGGTAACAGGCGTTCCGGCCAGGTAGATTTTCCCATACCGTGCTTGCCGCCAATCAATACCAGAATCTGGTGGTTAATTACTCGGTCGTTTATCAATGAAGCAACCAATGCTACGAACCATTTACGGAAGCACCATTCAAAGTATTCAGGATCTTTAGTTGGCACGGTGGCTGCCACATCGGCAATATAGTCGTGCCCATCCCATTTGGTGAAAGGTACAAAGATAAAATCTTTGAAAGGGTGGTAGGAGGGAGTAAACTCGGAATCTACCATTGCCTTTACATCATTGAGGGTGCAGTTTATTCCTTCTTTGTGTGCCCGGATATAAATGGTGTTGAGATGATGGTCGCGAAGTTCGGTCCATTCATGACTGGTATGATCGGCATAACGAAATTCAATGCCTTGCAGTATTACATTACGACGCAGCATAAAATTGCGTTTGATAAACTCTTCGAGCTTGTGTGTCTCTTTCTCCACTTTTGTCAGTCCGCTGTCAGTACCGGCAGCATCTTCGTACTCCTTGAACTTAATACGTATTGTAAGACGAAGATCATCGGCAGTAAAATGTTCGGTGGTGCAACGCTGAAGTGCCAGTTTGGCTGTTTCGGCTTCGGGAATTCCTGCCACGCAACAAAAGTATGCCAAAGCGTACACAAACTGCGATCTGTTCTCTTTTCGGAACGACTCCACATTGAGTGCATTTGAGTAAGCACGGTCGAAAGCCCTTCTTATTTCAGTATCCCGCTGTTCGCCAATAGGCAGATGATCATAGGAAATTGGTTCTCCCTCCATGTTTCGGAGTAGCTTCGTTGTTTTCTTCTCGAAATCCTTCTTCGTAGCTATCAGAAATGTTTCGGCTTCGGGATTGAAAAATAGCTCAGGGTCGTAAGTGGCTGAGGTTAACTGTAATAATGAATGTTCGTTTTTCTTAAAGTCGATATACAAACAGGATTCATAATATAAGCTGACAACGGAAAAAGCGTGAGCGTGAAATTTGCTAATCTCCTCATTACTATCGGGTATGGAGCCGTCCGGACTGGAAACGGGAGATAGAATTACAACTCCTGTACCTTCTGTGGTAACAAATGCTGCTAGGGTATTGGGCTCTTGCGCGGCTTTATCCCGTAAACGAATGGCTTGCTCAGGTTCCAGTTTACCACTGTTGAGCTGAATCACTCCGTTGTACTGCTCCATATTAGTCTTTGTACGTCCGCCGTGAAAGGAAGCGGCAAATGTAAAGGAGGGGAGTTGCTGCCATGCTTTGGCAGAATCGCTGCTTTGGTTTCGGATACTGTCAACCAGTGTTGCGTACTTCAGAGTTTTGAAAGAGTTGATAACTGTTTCTATAGCGAGGTTTTCTACAAACGTGGGACGCCCTTTGTTTCCACCAATGTATAAGGATGCATTCATAGTATTTTTATTTTAATGTTGTTGTAAGTGCAAAGATTATATATATACAATAATCGTGCCAGATATTGCTAAATTATTAACAATGGGTTGAAATAATTATTTGTCATTGAATAACAATAATTTTCATATAATAAAAACATTCCAATTTATTGTATTTTAAAAAATGTATTACCTTTGGCTCTGAAAATTGATTATAAATAGTAATTCGTGATTATTAAGAACCTATGAAGCGAAATCTTTTTTTATCTCTGTTATTAATGGTTGTTTTGGCATCCTGTAACCCAAGGGTAGTTACTGACATAGTAAAAATATATCCACCTATTGTTGTACCCGATTCTGTTATTGTTTACGGGGTAGGTCAGCGTGTTCCGGCCTCTGCCAGGACTATTGGACGGGTGAGTGTGGGAAAAGGAAACATTGCTGCTAAATGCACTTATTCTGATGTTCTCCTTCTGGCAAAAACGGAAGTTGCCAAAGCGGGTGGAAATGGGTTGATGATTACCAGTCATTCCATGCCTTCCTCTGGTGGAGGTAATTGCCATGAGATAGCAGGAAGTATATTGCTCCTGAAAGATGGTGCGGTGAAGAAAGACTCTTTGTCTGATGCCGTGTTTAAAAACCTGGCTGCAGAACAAAATGAAGTGATACGAAGGCATTCAGTTCCCGGAAACACTTTCTCTGTTAATATTGGTTATGGACATATTTTTAGCAATATATATGTTGCAGATGATAATTTTCTGAACGGAATACCTCTGCGTAATGGAGTGGATTGGCGTTTGCAGTATGATCATACTTTTTCAAGTGGGTTGGGAATGGGCATTCTTTATTCCGGATTTCGTTCTTCGGGATGGGTGTATGGTACAAAAGATTCTTTTCTTGAAAATTACATTGCGCCTGTGTTGAGTGGGCGATGGAAGTTTACTGATAAATGGATTGTGAAGGCAGAATTCGGAATTGGTTATTACAGACATGACGAGAACGCCAGTAACGGATATCATATATGGGCTGATGGAACAGCACTAAATCTGGATTTGGGATTGGAATACATGGTGACTCCTCATTTAGGACTGGGTGTGAGCGCAGGGCTTTTGTGCGGTTGTGTTGGGGATATGAAAGATAACAGAGGCAATGTTTATTCTTCGTATTACTGCGAAACAAACGGAGTAGCACGATATACTTTGCTTACCGGATTCAGATATTATTTCTGAGACGCTCTCTAAAAGATTGAAATAAAAAATCCTGTTTGAATGAACAAACAGGATTTTTTGTTATAGTATGAACGTGATTACTTTACGGGAATCTTTTCTATTCTTTTTTGATGACGGCCGCCTTCAAAATTTGTAGAGAAGAACTCAGTCATAATATGATCGGCTGTTGTCGTGTCGATAAAACGACCCGGCATAACCAGAATATTAGCATCGTTGTGCTGACGGGCAAGATGTGAGATCTCCGGTGTCCAGCAAAGTGCGGCACGGATGTCCTGATGCTTGTTTAACGTCATGTTAATGCCATTACCACTACCGCAGATAGCAATACCCGGATAACATTCGCCATTTTCGATGGCTGATGCCAGCGGATGTGCAAAATCTGCATAATCGCAACTGTCTGTTGTGTACGTTCCAAAGTCTTTGTATGCCCAACCCTTGGCTTCGAGCCAGCTCTTAACGAACTGTTTCAGTTCAAAACCTGCGTGATCGGAGCAAATACCAATAGTTTTCATTTTTATCTGTTTTCAGTTTATGTTAGATTATAACATTGCCTTAACCTGATTGTACACGTTCTGAGCTGTGAAACCAAGTTTTTCGTCAAGAACCTTGTAAGGTGCAGAGAATCCGAATGATTCCAGACCAAATACCTTACCGTTGGCACCTGCAAGGCCTTCAAGGTTTACTGGTAAACCTGCTGTAAGACCAAATACTTTAGCTCCGGTTGGGATAATTGATTCCTGATATTCCTTACTTTGGCTACGGAACAATCCTTCAGATGGAACAGAAACAATGCGAAGTTTTACACCATCCTTGCGAAGCAATTCTGCTCCGGCAACAAGTGTAGAAACTTCAGATCCTGAAGCGATAAGAACTACATCAGGGTTTTCGTCAGCTCCGGCAACAATGTAAGCACCTTTTGCAGTGTCTGCATAGTTTGTTCCTGCAGGAAGATTAGCAATATTCTGACGTGAGAAGATTAATCCTGTTGGAGTTGAAGTATTTTCCATAGCAAGTTTCCATGCTTCTGTAGTTTCTTCAGCATCAGCCGGACGAAGTACCAACATTGAGTTGTGTCCGTTGTGGTTTTTAAGTTTTTCCATCAAACGGATCTGAGCTTCCTGTTCAACCGGTTCGTGAGTAGGTCCGTCTTCACCCACACGGAATGCGTCGTGAGTCCAGATAAACTTCACTGGAAGTTCCATAAGGGCAGCCATACGAACTGCTGGCTTCATGTAATCAGAGAATACAAAGAATGTACCGCAAGCTGGAATTACACCTCCGTGAAGTGCCATACCGATGCAAACACATGCCATTGTTAATTCAGCAACACCTGCCTGTAAGAAAGCACCGCTGAAATCGTCTTTTGTAAAGGCGTGAGTTTTCTTTAAGAATCCGTCTGTTTTATCAGAGTTTGACAAGTCGGCAGAAGCACAGATCATGTTTTCTACCTGAGTAGCCAATGCACCAAGTACTGTAGCAGAAGCACCACGAGTAGCGTCGTTTGCTTTTTGCTTGATACCTGCCCAGTCTACTTTAGGAGCTTTGCCTGAGAAGAAATCTTCTAATTTTGCAGCAAGTTCTGGGTTAGCTTTAGCCCATTCTGCTTTAGCAGCATACTTGGCAGCAACAATTTCTTTCAGTTCGGCAGCACGTTTAGCGTAAAGTTCTGCAACTTCTGGGAATATTTTGAAAGGATCTGTTGGATCACCTCCTAAGTTTTTAATAGTTTCGTCATAAGAAGCACCACTTGCACTCAATGGCTGACCATGAGTTGAGCATTGGCGTTCGAAGCTTCCTTGTTCGGCTGTGACGGCACCTTTACCCATGATGGTTTTACCAATAATCAGGGTAGGACGTTCTTTTTCTGCTTTCGCAGCAGTAAGTGCCTTGCGGATTTCGTCTGGATTATTACCGTTGATAGAGATTACGTTCCAGTTCCATGCTGCATATTTCTTTGCAGTATCTTCGCAGGTTACAGCATTTGTTCCTGTTGAAAGTTGGATATCGTTGGAATCGTAAAACATAACTAAGTTGTCAAGTCCAAGGTGACCGGCTAAACGACCTGCTCCCTGAGAAATCTCTTCCTGAATACCTCCGTCTGAGATAAATGTGTAAATGGTTTGTCCCATTACTTCACCGAAGCGAGCTTTCAGGAATTTGGCAGCGATAGCAGCACCAACAGCGTATGCATGACCTTGGCCTAGAGGACCGGATGTGTTTTCTACTCCACGCATTACGTCTACTTCAGGGTGTCCTGGAGTTGGGCTTCCCCATTGACGGAATTGTGATAATTCATCCAATGTGTATTTACCTGTAAGGGCTAGGATGGAATACAACATGGGTGACATGTGTCCTGGGTCTAAAAAAAAGCGGTCGCGACCTTCCCAACGAGGATTTTCAGGATCAAATTCCAAAAATTCAGAGAAAAGAACGTTCACAAAGTCTGCGCCACCCATGGCACCGCCCGGGTGTCCTGAGTTTGCTTTTTCTACCATAGAAGCTGCTAAAATTCGCACATTATCTGCTGCGAGATTCATTAGTTTACTATCATTCATAATAATTGATTCATTAATTTAGGGGCAAAGATAGCAGTTTGTGAGTAATAAACTGCTAGAATAGAGCGATTTTTTGTTGAAAATATCGAGGTTGAAAGCGAGACCGGGAGAGATCTTAGAGTATAAAATACAATAAGTTATTTATCAGAAATACACTAAGATATTTCGATCTTTTCCCGGCCTCGCTTGAAGAGATTTATTAGCAGAACAATTCTTTTTCAGTGAATTGTCCAACTTTTACATATTGTTCATAAATTGCCTGATATGCTTTTGCATTTTCTGCATTTGGAGTATATTCCGAAGCAAATCCTGGTCCCATAGCCTGTTGTGCTTCTTCTACCTTACCATAGACGCCTGCAGCTGTTGCAGCAAACATAGCAGCGCCTAAAGCACATGCTTGTTCTGTTTTGCAGACTTTAATAGGCATGTTAAGTACATCAGACAAAGTTTGCATTACGAATGGTGATTTCAAAGAAATACCACCGATACCGATTACTGCATCGATTTGTACGCCTTCGCTACGGAAACGGTCGACAATTGCTTTTGAACCGAATGCTGTAGCTTCTACCAATGCACGGAAGATGCGTGGAGCTGAACTACCAAGAGTAAGTCCGGTAATTGTTCCTTTCAACATCTGGTTAGCATCCGGAGTACGGCGGCCATTCATCCAGTCGGTAGCAATTACTGTACTTTCGCTGATTGGAATTAGCTCGGCTTCTTTTGTCAATGCAGGGATAATCTGGCTGCATGCTTCATCTACCAATTTAGCTTTTGTAGCTTCATCGATAAGTGTGCTGTTGCCTATGATTTTTTTGATAGGGAACTCAAGAACTCTCTTGAACCAAGCATATACATCACCGAAAGCAGATTGTCCGGCTTCCAGACCAACATATCCAGGGATTACTGAGCCGTCAACCTGTCCGCAGATACCTTTGATCAGCTTGTCGCCCATCTCTTCATAAGAAGAAACCATGATGTCGCAAGTTGAAGTACCGATAATGCGTACCAGTGTGCGAGGTGTTACACCTGATCCTACAGCACCCATGTGGCAGTCGAATGCTCCGCCGGCTACAACAACGTTTGTTGTTAAACCAAGACGCTTAGCCCATTCTTCTGTAAGGTGACCAACTGCCTTATCAGCAGTTTCTGTCTCTGTAAACAGACGATCACGGTAGCCAGCCAAAAGTGGATCAAGAGCTACAAGGAAGTCTTCAGCTGGAAGTCCGCCCCATTTTTCGTGCCACATTGCTTTGTGTCCTTCAGCACAACGGCTTCTTACTATATCTTCTGCTTTATTGGCTCCTGTAAGAATTGCAGGTAACCATTCGCAGTGCTCAACGATAGAGTAAGCGCTCTTGCGTACAGCTTCATCTTCACGAAGTACGTGAAGAGCTTTTGCCCAGAACCATTCTGAAGAATAGATACCACCTTCGTAAGCTGAATAGTCAATCTTCCACTCTTTGCAAAGCTTGTTGATTTCGGCTGCTTCTTTTACTGCTGTATGGTCTTTCCAAAGTACGAACATTGCATTTGGATTTTCTGCAAATTCAGGCAGTAAAGATAGGGGAGTACCTGCTGCATCTGTAAACACAGGAGTACTTCCGGTTGTGTCAAAAGCAATACCAACAACTTGTTCTGCAGTTCCTGCAGGGCATTTTGCCAGTGATTCTTTGATAGTTGCTTCCAATACTTCAATATAATCAAGCGGATGCTGACGATATTGGTTGATTGCAGGATCGCAATATTTTCCTTCTGTCCAGCGAGGATAGTATTTTACGGCTGTAGCCAATTCTTCCCCTGTCAATGCATCTACAATGATTGCACGGGCAGAATCACTACCGTAATCTAATCCGATAACATATTTTTTTGCCATATTACATCAAAGCTTTGTTAAGCATATAATAAACATCATTTGTGCGTAGCTCTTTCTTGAAGTTGCTGATAGTTGTATCTTTGTCGATAACGATCATTTCGATACCTGCCATTTCAGCATAGTCTTCCAGGTATTCCTGAGTAAGAGCGAAAGAGAAGCTTGTGTGGTGTGTTCCACCTGCAAGAATCCATGCACCTGCACCTACTTCGAAGTTTGGTTGTGGAATCCAAAGTGCAGAAGCAACTGGCAATTTAGGAAGTTCTTTTGATTTGATAACATCTACCTGGTTTACAATCATACGGAAACGGTTACCCATATCTACGATTGTTGCAGCAACTCCTGTTCCTTCGTGAGTAGTGAATACCAAACGAGCTGGATCTGCTTTGCCACCGATACCTAATGGATGAACTTCTAGTTTTGGCTTGTTTTCTGCGATAAGCGGACAAACTTCCAACATGTGTGCCTGAAGAATAGAGCTCTTGTCTCCATCGAAGTTCAAAGTGTAATCTTCAAGGAATGAAGCACCACCTTCAAGACCTTGTCCCATGAACCACATTGTGCGGTACAATGCTGCTGTTTTCCAGTCACCTTCAGCTCCGAAACCATAACCTTCAGCCATCAAACGTTGAGAAGCAAGACCTGGAAGTTGGTTCATTCCGTGCAATGCATCGAAGTTTGTAGTGAAACCTTTTGCGCCTTTTGCTGTTAAGAATTTGCGTAGTGCAAGTTCTTCACGAGCTGCTTCAATAACCTGGTTGCGGTCTTTTCCGCCTTCTTTTACATTGGCAGCCAATTCATATTCGCTTTCGTATACTTTAACCAATTCTGCAATTTCAGCATCAGTTACAGTATCCTGAACTGCTACTAAGTCGCCGATTGGATAGTAATCAACATGGTAACCTAAACGAAGTTCTGCTTCTACTTTATCACCATCTGTTACAGCAACATTGTTCATGTTGTCTCCGAAACGGATGATAAGCATATCTTGTGCATCAGCCCAAGCAGCAGCAACACGCATCCATACAGCGATTTTACCCTGAGCTTTTTCATCTTGCCAGTGACCAACAACAACCTTGCGGTTTTTGCGCATGCGAGAAACAATGTGACCAAATTCGCGGTCTCCGTGAGCTGATTGATTCAAGTTCATGAAATCCATGTCCATTGTATCCCATGGAATTTCTTTGTTGAATTGTGTGTGGAAGTGAAGAAGAGGTTTTTTCAACTCTTGCAATCCGTGAATCCACATTTTAGCAGGAGAGAAAGTGTGCATCCAGGTAATGATACCGATACATTTGCTTTCATTGTTTGCTGCTCTCATTGTAGCTGTTACTTCAGCTGCTGAGTTTACAGTTCCTTTATATACAACTTTAACAGGAAGATTTCCTGATTCATTAAGTCCTTTTACAATCTCGTTAGAGTGTGCGTCAACTGCGATTACTGCATCGCCTCCGTAAAGGAGCTGTGCTCCTGTTACAAACCAAACTTCAAAATCTTGAAATGCCATAATTTTTTAATTTTAAGATTATAAATCTATTTGTTTTGATATTTATTTCGATAAAAATTTATTTCTGACCGTAATAAGCGCCCGGACCATGTTTGCGGTTAAAGTGCTTTTCTACCAGCAACGGATTCATTGTTAATGCCGGATTTACAGAATATGCTATAGAAGCCATTTTTGCTACTTGTTCCATAACAACTGCGTTATGAACTGCATCGTCTGCATTTTTTCCCCAGGAGAAAGGACCGTGGTTCTTTACAAGTACCCCTGGTGTATGAACCGGATTGATTCCTTCGAATCTCTTAATGATAACACTACCGGTTTCTTTTTCATAAGCTCCTTCTACTTCTTCTTTTGTCATATCAGCAGTGCAAGGAATTGCATCGTGAAAATAATCGGCATGTGTGGTACCGATATTAGGTAGATCAATTCCGGCTTGTGCCCATGCTGTGGCATAAGTGGAGTGTGTATGTACTACTCCGCCAATTTCAGGAAATGCTTTATAAAGTTCCACATGAGTAGGAGTGTCTGATGATGGTTTAAGTTTTCCTTCAACTACTTTACCATCAAGATCAACAACAACCATGTCTTCGGCCTTCATATCGTCATAAGATACTCCACTTGGCTTAATAACTACCAAACCGCTTGCGCGATCGATAGCAGATACATTGCCCCATGTGAAGATAACCAGTCCGTGCTTTACTAAATCCAGATTAGCCCGGAAAACTTGTTCTTTTAAAGTCTCTAACATAATTCTCTATAACTTGAATTTAGGATCTTTCTTGTAAATCTTACTATTAAACTTGTACAGGTAAGCTCCACGTTTAGATCCTGATTTATCTATTTGATCTGTTTTTTCTATATAGTCCATTTCTGCAACTCGCTTACGGAAATTCCGCTTGTCAATAGTGTCTCCGTAGATGGCTTCAAAAAGACTTTGCAACTGTGTTAATGTAAATAACTTGGGCAGAAGATTAAAACCGATAGGTTCTGTGCTTGCTTTATGCTGCATTAAGCTTCGTGCCTTTTCTACCATTAACTGATGGTCAAAAACAAGAGGAGGAACTTCGTTTACATTTACCCAGTATGCATTGTGCTTTTGCACTAATTCCTGATCGTATTCATTGACGTTGATCAGTGCATAATAAGCTGCAGACACAACTCGCTCTCCCGGATCACGGTTTATTTCGCCGAAGATTCCAACCTGGTCCATGTATACATCTTCCAGTCCTGTTAATTGATTCAATACTCTTTTTGCTGCATCATCCACGCTCTCGTTTTCCTTAACGAATCCACCCATAAGAGACCATTCTCCCAAAGCTGGTTCAAAGTTACGTTTTAGTAAAAGGAGGCTTAATTCTCCCTGGTTAAATCCGAAGATAATGCAGTCTACTGCTACATAGAATTGCTTTTCCTGACTATAGTAATTAATCATTTTTGTTAAATAGTTCTTTTATTTGGCAACCGAAAATTTATAGATACAATGGCTTTTGTATGTTTTTCCCGGTTCCAGGATTACAGAAGGCCAGTCTTTCTTATTTGGGCTGTCAGGATAATGTTGTGTTTCAAGGCAAACGCCAGTACGTTGCTTATAAACGATACCACGTTTTCCTTTTACTTTTCCATCGAGGAAGTTTCCTGTATATACTTGTACTCCTGGTTCGTCAGTGTACATTTCCAAAGTAATTCCGCTGATTGGTGAAGTAAGTTTTGCAGCTAGTTTAGTTATATCTCCTGCAGTATTTAATACCCAGTTATGATCGTAACCATTTCCGTTCTTCAATTGTACATAATCGAATTTGTTGATGTCCTGACCAATAGCTTTTGGTTTAGTGAAATCCATTGGTGTGCCAGCAACAGGAAGTATTTCGCCTGTAGTCATGTAAGTGCTGTCTACCGGAGTGAATTTATCAGCGTTTACATATAATTGATTATCAGTTATTGTATTATTAGGATCTCCTGAAAGATTGAAATATGAGTGGTTAGTCATATTTATAATAGTTTTCTTATCAGTAGTTGCTTCGTAGCTGATATCGATAGCATTGTCTTTTGTAAGGGTGAAAGTTACTTTTGCTGTTACTTTTCCCGGGAAATTAGCATCTCCGTCAGGAGAGATACGAGTAAGTTCTACACAGCTGTCGCTGATAACTTTTGCATCGTATACCTGATATTGCCATCCTTCCGGACCTCCGTGCAAACAGTGGCCGAAATTATTTGTAGGCAGTTGAATTGTATCTTTGTCTAAAACGAATTTTCCTTTGTTTATGCGATTGGCATATCTTCCAACGGAAGCACCGAAGTCACTAGGAATATTTATGTAATTTGAAATGCTGTCAAAGCCAAGTACCACATCCTGCATCTTACCATTCTTGTCGGGAACCATAATAGATACAATTCTTCCTCCAAAGTTTGTAATGCATACTTCCATACCAGCTTTGTTTTTAAGCGTGTATAGATCAGTCTTTTTCCCTTTAACCTCTGTTTGAAAGTTTTCTGCTTTTAATCCAGAGAGAGTAGCCTCTTGCTGAGGCTTATTGGCACAGGACGATAGTATACCTGCGGCAATGCTGAGTGTGAGCCAAAATTTCTTCATTTCATGATCTTTTTTAAGGTGATATTTATTGAGTGTAAAAGTAACACTTATTTCTATATGATTATATAATTATTAGTATGTTATAGAGCATGAAATGATAAATTGAATATAAAATCCGATTGGTTTTGACAGGTGCAAAAAAAAGGTGTATCATTCAAAATGAATGATACACCTTTCTATAAGGTTATGTTTATTTAAAACTTAAGCTAACTTGCGTGAACCATCGCTGATTACTACATCGTAAACTTTTGGACTTCTGCCAAACTTAGCTTTGAAAGATTCTTTTGCATCAGCAATAAATGCATCATACAATTCTTCTTTTACTAAGTTGATAGTACATCCACCAAATCCACCACCCATAACGCGTGAACCTGTTACTCCGTTTTTCTTAGCGCAGTCGTTTAAGAAATCTAGCTCTTCGCAGCTAACTTCGTAAAGCTTGCTCATACCGTGGTGTGTGCCATACATCTTTTCACCAACTGTTTCGTAATCGCCTTTTTCCAAAGCATCGCAAACGTCGAGTACGCGTTGAATTTCTTCAATTACATATTCAGAACGCATGTAATCTTCTGCAGTTACGTCGTTCTTAACAGCCTCAAGCATTTCCATTGTACAATCGCGAAGGAATTCTACTTCAGGGTGATTTTTCTTGATAGCAGCTACAACTGTTTCACAAGATTGACGACGTTTGTTGTATGCAGATGAAGCAAGTTCGTGCTTAACAACTGAATCAAGCAATACTACTTTGTATCCTGTTGGGTTGAATGGATAATATTTGTATTCCAATGAACGGCAATCCAAACGGATTAAGCTACCTGCTTTGCCAAATACAGAAGCAAACTGGTCCATAATACCACAGTTTACACCGCAATAGTTATGTTCTGTAGCCTGTCCGATTTTAGCTAATTCGAATTTGTCGATACCACAGTTGAACATATCGTTCAATGCAAAAGCGTATGTGCTTTCTAATGCTGCAGATGAAGACATTCCGGCTCCAAGAGGTACATCGCCTGCAAAAGCAGTGTCGAAACCTTGAATTTTACCACCTCTTTTAATGATCTCGCGGCAAACTCCAAAAATATATCTAGCCCAACTAGCGTGTGGAGCATCTTCTTCGTTTAATCCAAATTCTACGTAATCTTTCAGGTCAATAGAGTAAGCTCTTACTTTATCAGTTCCATTGATTTTAATTTCCGCCATCATTCCCTTATCAATAGCACCTGGGAATACGAAACCTCCATTATAATCAGTGTGCTCTCCAATAAGATTGATACGTCCCGGAGATGCGTAAACTGAACCTATTTCTCCGTTGAAGTGCTTTTGAAAGCGACTTCTAACAACTTCAATATCCATAATTCGTGTTTTATTTTTAGATTTCTATTTAAAATATAATATAATATAATTATTCAACAGGAATATCCTTGTTTACATTTTTGCTACCAATAATTGCGTAGTAGAAGATGTAACCAACACCAGCAAATACAATCCAGAAGCTCATTAAGTAGCTGCTAGTGATGTCTGCCAATGCTCCCTGAATCAAAGGAAGGATACCTCCACCGCAAACCATTACCATGAATAAGCCAGAACCCATAGCTGTGTATTTACCAATACCTTCTACTGCAAGGTTGAAAATACCACCCCACATGATTGATGTACAGAATCCACAAAGAATGAAGAACATAACACCAACTGGTACAGTTGTCATACCAAAGCTGATATTTGATTTAAATACAGGCATAGAAACCATAGTTTCAGTAGGTGCAAACATTCCAACTAATAAGAATACTAAAGCAATTGAACTCACAAAAGTAAGCTGTGATTTACTAGAGAACTTAGCTCCGACAGCTCCACCTACGAAACGGCCAATCATCATTAAGAACCAATATGTACCGCAGATTGAACCAGCCATAGCTGCATCAATACCAATACCAGTAGCCCCTTCAGCATCTTTTGCTGTAGTTAGGAATAAGTTTACGAAGTTAGGGATACCAACTTCAACACCTACATAAACAAAGATTGCTACAGTTCCTAATAAGAAGTGACGGAAAGATAATGCACTGTGAGTATCTTTTTCTTTCTTTTCAGTAATAGTTTCTTTGTGTGGTTCAGGAATTTCCATAATGAACAGTACAAAGAATGCTAAAGCAAATACTCCCATTGCAATGAACAGTGCAGGAGCTGCATCGCTAATCTGTGCTTTTGCTACATCACCAATAAGGTAACCTACAAGGATAGGAACGATAGTAGCTGAAATAGAGTTACCGCATCCTCCGAACTGGATTAGCTGATTACCCTTTTTACCTCCACCACCTAGTGTGTTCAACATTGGGTTTACTACTGTATTTAACATACACATAGAGAAACCTGAAATAAATGCTCCTGTTAGATAGATAGCAAAGCTACTTGCTACACCAGACAGGAATTGAATACCTACGCCGACGAAACCTACTGCGATTGCTGCCAGAGCTGTTTTTTTATAACCGATTTTCTTTAGCATCATACCAGCTGGAATTCCCATGAAGGCATAAGCTATAAAGTTTGCAGCATTACCTAATTGGGTCATCCAGTTAGCTGCATTAAACTGATGTTTTACAATTATACCAAGTGGGTTAGTAAGACCGGTTACAAAAGAAACCATTGCAAAAAGAGCAAACATCATTGCTATAGGCAATGCGTAATTTTTCTGTTGATTAGACATGTCGTTTAAATTGTTAGTTATGAGATTAAATTAGTTTCTAAAGATTATTTTTCTACTCCAAATTTGTAAATGGTTACTTGAGAATACTCTTCTCCCGGATTCAGAGTAGCTGAAGGGAAATGAGGATTATTAGGAGTATCTGGAAAATGTTGTGCTTCAAAGCATAGTGCACTTCTTGCAGGGAAAGTAGCTCCATGAGCTCCGGCAAAACCATTTAACCAGTTTCCGGAATAAAGCTGTACGCCAGGTTCGGTTGTATATACTTCCATGAATCTTCCGCTGTTTGGTTCTACGCATTTTACAGCGAAACTTAATTCACCTGCTTCTTTTTTGTTTAATACATAGCAATGGTCATATCCTGCTCCGTTTTCAATTTGCTGATGTTTGTCATTAATACGATCACCAACTACATGTGGAGTTCTGAAATCAAGAGGAGTACCTTCTACTTTTGCAATTTCTCCAAAAGGAATGCATACATCATCGATAGGAGTATAATGATCTGCGTTTATAGTAAGAATGTTGTTGAGAACAGTTGGAGTAGGATTGGCTATGCCGGCGAGGTTGAAGAAACCGTGATTGGTAGGATTTACGAGGGTTGTTTTGTCTGTCTTTGCTTTATAACTTATTTTGAATTCATTTTCATCTGTTAATGAATAAGTCATAATTACATCCAGTTTCCCCGGGAATCCTTCTTCGCCATCTTGGGCTGTATATTTAAATTCTACAGTTTGATCATCTTTTTGTTCAGCATCCCATACAACTGCATGAAATCCTTTTGGTCCACCATGCAGAGAGTTAGGTCCGTTATTGGTGGCAAGTGTATATTCAACGCCGCATAAAGTAAATTTTCCTTTGGCAATTCTGTTACCGTATCGTCCGATAGTAGTGCTAAGAAATGGTTCAGGACTATTTACTACATTGTCTATACTGTCGTGTCCAAGAATAACATTTGAGTAGTTTCCGTTTTTGTCCGGAGCCATAATGGATAATGTTGCAGCACCGTAATTAGTAACTGCGATTTCCATACCATTTTTGTTTTTTAGAATAAATAAATCAGTTGATTTACCGTTTATTGTTTTTTGGAAATCCTCACGCTTAAGGCCTGATAGGTTATTGTGAGCCATAGAAGTGTTTATCATATTTTATTTTAGTTTTATATTGTCATTGCAAATAAAGTCAAATTCTTCCGTATACCCAAATATATTTCTGTAAAACTGTTGACTAAATTAAGAAAGTTTAGCCCTTTATCAGGCTTTGAAACAAATTGTACCCCATGATGAAACAAATAGATACCTTTTCCTATCAAAAAGCGTACGCTAATAAAACAAATGTGTAATATAAGGTAATATTTTATATTATATCTTTACACCATTGAAAAAACTTATTAAATTTTTGGTAAACGATGAGAAACATATTTATTTATTTTTTAGCTGGAATATTGTTTATGTCTTGTGCAAAACCGGATTTTGAAAAAACTGCTGACGGGCTTATTGTACATTTAAAGAAAGAACAAAGTTTCGGTTTGAATCAAGTAAGATTGCAGGTTATTAATGATAAAATAATTCATGTGTCTGCTACTCCTGATGATAAATTTTCGGATGAAAAGAGCTTGATTGTTGTACCTCAAACCGGTAAGCAAGCTCCTTTTACTGTTGAAGAAAAGAATAATTGTGCTGTTCTTTCCACTGCTTCTTTAAAGGCTTTTGTAAATTTAAAGACTGGTGAAGTTAATTTTACCGATACTAAAGGAAACGCTGTTCTTCGTGAAAATAAAGGCGGAGGCAAATCTTTTACTCCAATTGAAGTGGAGGGTACCAAAGGTTATACTATGCGCCAGGTTTTTGAATCTCCCGATGATGAAGCTTTCTACGGACTAGGACAACATCAGTCTGATGAATTTAACTATAAAGGTAAGAATGAATCTCTTTTTCAGTACAACACGAAAGTGTCTGTGCCTTTTGTTCTATCAAACAAGAATTATGGAATTTTGTGGGATAACTACTCATTGAGTAAATTTGGTGATGATCGTGAATATGCTCAGCTGGATCAATTTAAACTTTTTGATGCAAATGGTAAAGAAGGTGGACTGACTGCTACTTATGTTCCCGATCCAAGGAGTGGAAAAGCAACAGTAACACGTACAGAATCTACAGTTGATTATGAAGATATTAAAACTATAAAGAATCTTCCGGCTAATTTTCCGTTCGATGGTGCTAATGTAACTTACAGTGGTGAGCTTGAGGCTAATGAAAGCGGGGTTTATCGTTTTTGGTTGTACTATGCAGGTTATACTGAAGTATATATTAATAATGTAAAGGTGGTTCAGGAACGCTGGCGTACTGCATGGAATCCTAATAGTTATAAGTTTACCGTGAATCTGGAAAAGGGGAAACGAGTTCCAATACGGATAGAATGGAAACCTGATGGTGGAATTTCTTATATGGCATTGAAAGCATTGAGTCCTGTTCCAGACAGTCAACAGAATAAACTTGCTCTTTATAGTGAAATGGGAAATGAGATAAATTACTATTTCATTAAGGGTAAAAATATGGATGAGGTGATTGGCGGATATCGTAAGCTGACTGGCAAATCTCAGATTATGCCAAAGTGGGCAATGGGATACTGGCAGAGTCGTGAACGTTATAAAACTCAGGATGAATTGTTAGGTGTATTGAAAGAATTCCGTAAACGTCAGATTCCTATTGATAATATTGTGCTCGACTGGAATTACTGGCCTGAAGATTCATGGGGAAGTCACGATTTTGATTTGAAGCGTTTCCCTGATGCTAAAGCTATGGTTGATTCTGTTCATCAGATGAATGCGAAGATTATGATTTCGGTTTGGCCTAAATTCTATGCTACTACAGCAAATTATAAAGAATTCGACAAGAATGGATGGATGTATCATCAAGCTGTAAAAGATAGTATCCGTGACTGGGTTGGACCGGGTTATGTTGGTTCTTTCTATGATCCTTATACCGTTGGTGCCCGTAAGCTTTTCTGGGAACAGATGAGAGATAAACTTTATACAAAGGGTATTGATGCATGGTGGATGGATGCTTCCGAACCTAATGTTCGTGATTGTACAGATATGGAATATCGAAAGAAACTGTGTGGTCCTACTGCTTTGGGTCCTTCAACTAAATATTTCAATACTTACGCCTTGATGAATGCACAGGCTATTTATGAAGGACAAAGAGGGGTTGACCCTAATAAGCGTGTTTTCCTTTTAACCCGTTCGGGATTTGCCGGACTGCAACGTTATTCTACTGCTACATGGAGTGGTGATATTGCAACCCGATGGGAAGATATGAAGGCGCAAATTTCTGCAGGACTTAATTTTTCAATGGCTGGTATTCCTTATTGGACTATGGATATTGGTGGTTTCTGCGTAGAAAAAAGATATGAAAAGGGTCAGCGTGTGTTTGATAAGACTGGAAATGAAAATGCCGACCTGAAAGAGTGGCGTGAACTTAACACTCGTTGGTATCAGTTTGGTGCATTTGCTCCTTTGTTCAGGGCTCATGGTCAGTTCCCATACCGTGAAGTATATAATATTGCTCCTGATAATCATCCTGCTTATCAGTCAATAGTGTATTATACAAAGCTACGCTATAGTATGATGCCATATATTTATTCACTTGCCGGGATGACTTATTTCAAGGATTACACCATTATGCGTGCCTTGGTGATGGATTTTGAAAAGGATGTTAAGGTTAATAATATAGGTGATCAGTATATGTTTGGCCCTGCGCTGATGGTTTGTCCGGTGTATCAATATGGAGCTCGTTCACGAGAAATCTATTTCCCCCAGACAACCGGATGGTATGACTTCTATACCGGTAAGTATATTCGTGGAGGACAAAAGCAGAATATCGCTGCTCCTTACGAACGAATTCCTCTTTTTGTTCGCGAAGGTGCTATTATTCCTTTTGGTCCTGATATGCAGTATTCAAATGAAAAGCCTGCTGATAAGATAACATTATTCGTATATGGTGGCAAAAATGGCTCTTTTAAATTGTATGAAGATGAAGGAGATAATTATAATTATGAAAAAGGTAAATATGCCACTATTGAATTTACCTATGATGAAGCCTCAAAGTCTTTGTTTATAGGTGATAGAAAAGGAGAATTTAATGGAATGCTGAAAAACCGTACGTTTAATGTGGTGTATGTTAATCAGGCTAACCCAAAAGCATTTGACTTAAAAGTAAAGGGGAAGACGGTGAAATATAACGGCACTAAGCAAGTTATTAAACTATAACCTCAGCCTTTAATAAATCCTTGTACAAAAGATTGTTTTCTTTTGTACAGAACAATTCATTCTTTTGTACAGAAGAATGAATTGTTCTGTACAAGGAAATATAAATATAACCTGTTAACTTTAAAAAATGAAAAGATATAATCTTTTATGCCCGGCAATAACAGCTTTTTTAATACTGTTGTCTGTTTCGTGTTATGGTGCTACATCTCGTATTATATCTAGCTTCAATAACAACTGGACCTTCCATTTAGGTGAAGTGAAAGAAGCATTCTCTCCAAATTTCAATGATAATTCGTGGCGTGTTCTGAATCTTCCTCATGATTGGGCTATTGAAGGGCAATTCAGTAAAGATAATCCTTCGGGCTGTGGAGGTGGAGCGTTGCCTGGTGGTATTGGCTGGTATCGCAAATCCTTTATGATACAATCTGATATTAAAGGAAAAAAGATCTTTGTAGACTTTGACGGCGTATATATGGATTCAGAAGTATGGATAAATGGTACTTCTTTGGGAAAACGCCCTTATGGTTACATATCTTTTCGTTATGATCTTACTCCTTATATTAAGTTCGGTCAGAAAAACGTGATTGCTGTGAGAGTTGATAATAGTGAACAACCAAACTCTCGCTGGTATTCAGGATGTGGAATCTACCGGAATGTGTGGCTGACTATTGCCAATCCTATTCATGTTGATCAATGGGGGACTTATATTACTACTCCAAAAGTTTCCAGTAGACTGGCAACGATTGCTCTTGAAACAAAAGTGAAAAATGATTCAAAGTCCGTTGTTACAGCACAACTAAGTTCTTTTATTCTGAATAGCAAGGGTGCCGAGGTTAAGAGATCTGTCAGCACTTTGAAAATAAAACCAGGAGTGGTCGAAAAGACAAAACAAATTATTGATATATTCAATCCGGAACTTTGGACACTAGAGAATCCCTATTTATATAAGGTGATAACTCAGATAAGTGTTGGCGGAAAAGTAGTAGATAAATACGAGACCCCATTGGGAATTCGCTATTTTAAATTCGATGCTCAGAAAGGATTTATGTTGAATGGTGTTTCAACAAAAATAAAAGGGGTGTGCATGCACCACGATTTAGGTTGTCTTGGTGCAGCTGTAAACACACGTGCCATTCAGCGACAGCTTGAAATTCTGAAAGAAATGGGTTGTAACGGAATTCGTTGCTCTCATAATCCTCCGGCTCCAGAATTGCTGGATTTGTGTGACCGCATGGGATTCATAGTAATGGATGAATCTTTTGATATGTGGCGCAAGAAAAAAACAGCGCACGATTATTCGCGCTATTTTAACGAGTGGCACGAACGCGATTTGACGGATCACGTTCTTCGTGATCGCAATCATCCTTCTATTTTTATGTGGAGTATAGGAAACGAGGTATTGGAACAATGGACGGATGCAAGTGCTGATACTCTGGATCTTCAGGCTGCAAATCTGTTACTGAACTTTAAGCGTGATCCAAAGATGCTTGCCAATAGGGGAGATTCCATGAGTGTAAATTCCTTGCTTACCTTAAAACTAGCCAATATGGTTAAGGAATTGGATGCAACACGTCCGATTACTGCCGGAAATAATGAGCCGGATCCTAATAATCATCTTTTCCGCTCTAAAGCATTGGATATTATTGGATTTAATTATCATGAATCATACTTTAAGGATGTCCCTAAGAATTTTCCGGGCAAGCCGTTTATCGTAACAGAAGCTACTTCCGGACTAATGACACGTGGTTATTATCGCATGCCAAGTGATAGTATGTTTATATGGCCTTCTCGTTGGGATATTCCTTTCTTTGATGAGTCTTTATCCTGTTCTTCGTATGATAATTGTCATGTACCTTGGGGAACTACTCATGAAGATAGCTGGAGATTGGTGAAGAATAACGATTTTATTAGCGGAATGTATGTATGGACAGGTTTTGATTACCTTGGAGAACCTACTCCTTACAGTTGGCCTGCCCGCAGTTCTTATTTTGGAATTGTAGATCTTGCCGGATTCCCGAAGGATATATATTATATGTATAAGTCCGAATGGACTAAAAAAGACGTTCTTCACGTTTTTCCTCACTGGAATTGGAAGGAAGGTGAAACGGTTGACCTTTGGGCATACTATAATAATGCTGATGAAGTAGAACTTTTCCTTAACGGCGAATCTCAAGGAATAAGAAAAAAAGGAAAAGATGAGTTTCATGTAATGTGGCGATTGAAGTTTGTTCCTGGAACAATTAAAGTCGTTTCTCGTAAAAATGGAATAGAAGTATTAAGTAAGGAGTTAAAAACAGCAGGTGCTCCAGCTCAGATTATTTTGTCGGCCGATAGAAAACAGATTAAAGCAGACGGTAAAGATCTTAGCTTTGTGACTGTAGAGGTAAAAGATAAAGATGGAAACCTCTGTCCAAATGCTGATAATCTGATTAATTTTGAGCTGAAAGGAGCTGGAACTATTATAGGAGTTGATAATGGTAGCCCCATAAGCAGTGAAAGTTTCAAGGCTAATTTTCGGAAGATCTTCTATGGTAAATGTCTGGTAGTAATCCAGTCAACTGAAAATAAAGGGACTATCACACTAAAAGCAACGTCAGATAATCTGAAAAGTAACGAACTGTTTGTTAAAACATTAAAATAATCAAAATATCTAATCATGAAAATGAAATTTGTATATGTTGCAATTGCCATTTCATTGGGAGTTGTTTCATTAAAAGCACAGCAAAAGGCTGTTTATCTTGACGATAATCAGCCTATTGAAGCCCGCGTCAAAGATGCATTGTCTAGAATGACATTGGAAGAGAAAGTTAAGCTCTGTACAGCTCAATCCAAATTTAGCAGTCATGGGGTGCCTCGTTTAGGCATACCCGAAATATGGATGAGTGATGGTCCTCATGGAGTTCGTGAAGAAATACTCTGGGATAGCTGGGGTAACGCAGAGTGGACAAATGATTCCTGTACTGCTTTCCCTGCACTGACCTGTCTGGCTGCTACATGGAATCCACAAATGTCAGCTATTTATGGTAAAGCTGTTGGTGAAGAGGCACGTTATCGCAGAAAAGATATACTATTGGGACCAGGTGTAAATATCTATCGTACACCATTAAACGGACGAAATTTTGAGTATATGGGCGAAGATCCATATCTTGCTTCCAAGATGGTAGTTCCTTATGTTAAGGGTTTGCAGTCTAATGGAGTTGCTGCTTGCGTAAAACATTACGCACTGAATAATCAGGAAGTTTGGCGTGGTAGCATAGATGTTCAGCTTAGCGATCGTGCTCTATATGAAATTTATCTTCCTGCATTTAAAGCAGCCATAGTTGAAGGAGGAAGTTGGAGTATTATGGGATCATATAATAAAGTTCGTGGGCAGCATGCCTGTCATAACGATCTTTTATTAAATAAAATATTGAAAGGAGAATGGAAATTTGATGGTTGTGTGGTAACCGACTGGGGTGGAGCGCATGATACAAAAGAGGCTGTATTCAATGGTTTGGATATAGAAATGGGATCTTACACTAACGGACTTAGTTCCGGAAAGAAGTTTGCTTATGATGATTATTATCTAGCTTCGGCTTACCTTAAAGGTTTGAAGGATGGAACTTATCCAATGAGTTCTATCGATGATAAAGCCAGCCGAATACTTCGATTAATATTCCGAACAGCAATGAATCGTAATCGTCCATGGGGATCTTTTACCAGTGATGAACATTATTATGCAGCTCGCACTATTGCCGAAGAGGGTATTGTTCTATTAAAAAATGAATCAGCCAAGAAGAAAGAAGCGATTCTTCCTTTAAATGGTAATAAATATCGCTCAATACTTGTAGTAGGAGAGAATGCAATTCGTCGTTTAACAGAAGGTGGTGGATCATCTGTACTGAAAGTGAAGAAGGAAGTTTCCCCATTGGCTGGTTTGCAAGCTAAGTTTGGTGATAAAGTTAAATATACAATGGGCTATGCTTCTGGAAAACCTGTTTATGATCGCGAAGTTGCTCCCGATTTTAATACAGATTCTCTTCATGCAGAAGCTGTAAAACAGGCTGCAAATGCTGATTTGATAATTTTTGTAGGTGGGTTGAATAAGAATAATTTCCAGGATTGCGAGAATGCTGATCGTAAATCACTGGCACTTCCTTTTGGGCAAACTGAGCTGATCAACGATTTGTTAAAGGTCAATAAGAATATGGTAGTAGTTCTTTTAAGTGGTAATGCCGTTGAAATGCCATGGATTAAAAATGTACCAAGTATTTTGCAGGCATGGTATCCGGGATCTGAATCGGGAAATGCTATAGCAAACATAATAACAGGTGAGGTTAATCCAAGTGGTAAACTTCCATTCTCATTCCCTGTAAAGCTGGAAGATAATGCTGCACATTCATTTGGGACTATTGCATATCCGGGAGATGGTGTGAAGGAAGAATATAAAGAGGATATCCTGGTTGGTTATCGTTGGCATGATACCAAAAAGATTCCCGCTCTTTTCCCTTTTGGACATGGATTGAGTTACACTCAGTTTAAATATGGAAAGGCAATTGCCGATAAGAAGGATATTTCGGGAACCGAAGAGATAACTGTAACTATTCCAGTTAAGAATGTTGGAAATGTAAAAGGTAAAGAAGTTGTTCAACTTTATATTGGCGATGAAAAGTGTAGTGTAATTCGTCCTGTAAAAGAATTGAAAGACTTTCAAAAGATAGAGCTAGCTCCCGGAGAGGAAAAAATTGTTTCTTTTAAAGTAGGAAAGGATGCTCTAAAATTCTTTAATGAGACATTACATGACTGGGTAGTAGAACCAGGGGCCTTTAAAGTGTATATTGGTTCTTCTTCGACAGATATTCGTTCTATAGTAAATTTTGTGTTTAACTAGGTTAACTGTTAATTGTGAACATTATAAATAGGTTGTCCGTGATGGATAACCTATTTTTTTTGTTTCTAATGAAACAGTTTCTTTTGTGCTGATTCTTCTTCTATTTTAGTGATCAAAATGAAAAAATAGCACATTTCTGTTTGGCATGTGCAATTTTATGCTACCTTTGCGCCCTAAATATTAAAATATAAAATCTTATGAGAAAATTATCACTGATTAGCTTTTTAATGTTAATCGTTTCAGTTCCAACTTTTGCGGGGGGACTTTTGACAAACACAAATCAGAATGTAGCCTTTCTTCGTAATATAGCCCGTGGCGCATCTACGGAAATTGATGCTGTTTATTCTAATCCGGCAGGTGTTGCTTTCTTAAATGACGGTTTTCACTTATCATTGAATGGGCAAAGTGCTTTCCAAACCAGAACTATTAATTCTACATTTGCACCTTTTGCCGGAAATGGCGGAAGTGCAACTAAAGAATTCAAAGGAGAAGCATCTGCTCCTTTTATTCCTAGTTTTCAAGCTGCTTATAAAAAAAGAAACTGGACTTTTTCTGGTAGCTTCGCTGTAACCGGTGGTGGAGGTAAAGCTACGTTCAATGAAGGATTGGCTTCTTTTGAATCTAAAGTTGCAATGATTCCGATTGTACTTTCTAAAGTTGGTTTTGCAGGAACAAATCAATATGCAGTAAACAGTTATATGCAAGGTAGACAGTATATTTTTGGTCTGCAGCTGGGAGCAACTTATAAGTTGAATGATAATCTTGCGGTTTTTGGAGGTGGACGAATGAATTACGTAAGCAACAGCTATTTTGGTTACTTAAGAAATATAAGTGCAAATCTGAATGGAGGCGATATGGTAAATTTGAATGATGAATCTATCAAAAATCAATTGCTTACAAAAAAAGGTCAATATAGTGCAGCTGCCGCGCAATATACAACGCTAGCAACTGCTGCTACAGCTGCAGGCAATACACAACTTGCTGCTCAATATACAACTGCTGCCGCTTCTGCAACTACAGCGGCTAATGCTATATCTAGCGTAGTAGCTGGATCAACAGATAAAGAATTAGATTGTGATCAAAGCGGATGGGGACTTACACCTATTATCGGTGTTGATTATAAAATAGGTAAACTGAATCTTGGTGCTAAGTATGAGTTCAAGACTAACCTGAATATTGAAAATAAGACAAAAGTAAATTCAACAGGTGTTGTTGCTTATGATCATGGTGTGAATACTCCGAATGATATTCCGGCAATGCTTACTGTTGGTGCTCAGTATTCAATACTTCCTTCAGTTCGTGCTTCTTTAGGATGGAATCACTATTATGATAAGGATGCAAAGATGGCTAATGATAAGCAAAAATATTTAGGTGGAGGTACAGACGAATATCTTGCAGGTGCTGAATGGGATATTACCGACAGAGTTCTTGTGAGTGGTGGATTTCAAAGTACAAATTATGAATTGCAGGATAAGTACATGTCTGATATGAGTTTTACTACAAGTTCATATTCTATAGGTATGGGAGCTGCATTTAAACTAAATAAAAGTTTGAAGCTGAATGTTGCTTATTTTTTCACCAATTATGATAAATATACTAAAGTTTCTAAATCGACAGCTGAAGATGCTAATAGTGTAGGGTATAATGGAACAGGTCTTGCTGGAACAGATGTCTTTACTCGTACAAACAAAGTATTTGGATTAGGTGTTGATTATACATTCTAACAGAATAAGAAAACTAAAATTAAATAATAACTAGACTAACTAAACTCGCTATTTAACAACCAAACCATCTGACTGATCTTCTTGATCAAGAGGATCAGGTAAAGGGCAATCTTCGGATTGCCCTTTATTTTTTACTTTTAACTGATTCTTGTTTTTTTCTTGCATTTTTATTCTTACATTTGCACCCGAAATTTAAAAATACGACGCCTTGAATAGAGGTCGTGTGCTTGAACACCACGTAAAAAACAAGAAAAATGAAAAGTAAAGTAACTGTTTCTTTTATGCTAATGGGCATACTTTTTAGTATGTGCCTTGTTCTTTCCAACATTCTCGCAGTAAAACAATTCGAAATCTTTGGTTTTCCATCTACTGCAGGATTAATTATCTTCCCTATTTCTTATGTTATTAATGACTGTATTACAGAGGTATGGGGATTTCGTAAAGCAAGACTTATAATTTGGATTGCTTTCGCTGTCAATTTCCTGGCAATTTTGCTATTTCAAGCTTCAGTAGCTCTGACTCCGGCTCCACATTGGACGATGCAGAATTCTTATGCTTCTGTTCTTGCGCAGACTCCTCGTATTGCACTTGCAAGTTTGCTCGCTTTTCTAGTCGGTTCATTTCTTAATTCCTATGTAATGAGTAAGATGAAGATTCTGCATAAGGGAAAGAAGTTTGGACAAAGAGCTGTTGCCTCTACTTTAGTGGGAGAGTTGGCCGATACTTTTGTATTTACTACTATCGGATTCCTTTTTGTAATCCCTACGAGTGTGGTATTTCAGATTATAGTTGTTGAGACTATTGCTAAAACACTATTTGAAATATTGGTTCTTCCTATTACACGCAGAGTAGTAAATTATGTGAAGCTTACTGAAGAAACGGATGTTTATGATGAAGATATCTCTTACAGCGTAATTAAAATAAAAGAAATTTGATGAGAATGAGTAATGAGTCTGCTGTGGTATTATTTAGCGGCGGACAGGATTCGACTACATGTCTCTTTTGGGCAAAAAGACATTTTAAAAAAGTATATGCTTTGAGCTTCCTTTATGGGCAGAAGCATCAGAAAGAGGTGGATATTGCACGTAATATAGCAGAAAATGCAGATGTGGAATTTCATTTGATGGATGCCTCATTTATTAGTAAATTAGGAAGCAATTCCTTAACTGATAGTTCCATAGAAATGGATCAGGAGAAACCAGCTGACTCTTTTCCTAATACATTTGTACCAGGAAGAAATTTGTTCTTTTTGAGTATTGCTGCAGTTTTTGCCAGAGAAAAAGGAGTTCGCCATTTGGTTACCGGAGTTTCGCAAACAGACTTTAGTGGTTATCCGGACTGCCGTGATTCATTTGTAAAATCATTGAATGTAACGATTAATTTGGCTATGGATGAACAGTTTGTTATTCATACACCATTAATGTGGATTGATAAAACTGAAACATGGGCTTTAGCCGATGAACTTGGAGTGTTTGATCTTGTTCGCAATGAAACGCTGACTTGTTATAACGGTATTCCCGCTGATGGCTGCGGACATTGTCCGGCTTGCAAGCTGAGAAATCATGGATTGCAGGAGTATTTGAAAAGAAAAAACTAGAACCATAATATAAAACCACGAATAATGACAGATTTAAAAGATCAGCTATCTTTATTAGGAGGAAAAACTGAATATAAAAATGAATATGCTCCGGAAGTGCTGGAAGCTTTTGATAATAAGCATCCGGAAAATGATTACTGGGTACAGTTCAATTGTCCCGAATTTACAAGTCTTTGTCCGATTACCGGGCAGCCTGATTTTGCTGAAATTCGGATTTCTTATCTTCCTGATGTGAAAATGGTTGAGAGTAAAAGTCTGAAGTTATACATGTTTAGCTTTCGTAATCATGGTGCTTTTCACGAAGATTGCGTTAATATAATAATGAAAGATTTAATTCGCTTGATGGATCCAAAATATATAGAAGTAACAGGAATATTCACTCCCCGAGGTGGTATTTCCATTTATCCATATTGTAATTACGGTCGTCCGGGAACGAAATATGAAGAAATGGCGAGTTATCGCCTGATGAACAGAAAATAAATCTGTTTATCTACCTAACCAGTTATACTTAAGAATAAAGGCTGTCCAAAAGGGCAGCCTTTACTTTTTTATTCTGATAATTTATTGAACACTTAAGTATATTAATAATCCTCTTTTAAAAAGCCGATTTATACCATTTGTAATTGGTTCGTTGTATTTAATAGAGTTCTAATCCGAAGGCTTCTTTAAGCTTAATAAGTTCCGGATTCTTTTGAGCCATCATTTGAAAGCGTTCAACCCTGCTATATGCACGTACCACTTCTTGCTCTTCGCTTACACGAACTGTCATGGTAATTTTGCTATTCCGTAATTGAGTTCTCAAATAATTCTGAATTGCAGGAATCATGCTGGTCATGTCTTTTGCCACAATTTCATTATCTACAACCATTTCAATGGACGTATCAGAGATTAATTTGGCAGGAGAATTCTTCATACGCATCATAATCCCTCTTTGTTCTATAGGTAGAGATTGGGCAAACTCAATCCAGTAGTGACTCAGATCTCTCTCGTTAAAAGCAAAATCTTCTTCATGCCTATTAAGAGAAGGGCCAGATTCAGTAACTTTTGTCTGCTGCTCTTGCTCATTCTTATAAGGATTCTTGATCGATATGCCTAAACTGCCGGCTTTCATTACCGGAACTTTCTTTTCTTCCTTAACTTTTATGTTTGTTACAGGACTAGTCTGAGCCGATGAAACAACGGCAGCCGGTGCAGCATTAGTATTATTTGATACAGATGCTGGAGCTGTTTGTTGGTTCTGGGAAACAGGTGCAGCTACTTGTTGCTGTACCGCAGCATTATTTTGCTGGTTGAATATTGGTTTTATAGCTTGTTTAGGGCTACGCCCATGACTCACATCATCTGGTTCTGCAGTAAGTTGCGCTATCTGAATAAGAGTTAGTTCCACTAAAAAACGTTTGTTTTTGCTTACTCGATAGTTCAGATCACAATCATTGGCAAGCTTCATTGCTTTGTAAAGAAACTGAGGTTTGCATTTGGCCGCTTGCTCTTTATATCTGCTACGAATGCTGGCACCAACTTCCAGAAGTTGCAGTGTTGATTCATCTCTACTAACTAACAGGTCACGAAAATGTGAAGCTAATCCAGTTATAAAATGACTGCCTTCGAAGCCCTTATTCAAAATATCATTGAAGATAAGAAGCGAATCGCTTACGTTATTTTCAATAAACTTATCGGTTAATTTGAAATAATATTCATAATCAAGAACGTTTAGATTCTCGATTACACTTTGATACTGTACATTCCCGGCAGTAAAACTTACTACCTGGTCAAAAATGGACAAAGCATCACGCATACCTCCGTCAGCTTTCTGAGCGATAACATTTAAAGCTTCGGGTTCAGCATTTATTCCTTCCTGCTGAGCTACGTGTGCAAGGTGGTTTACTGTGTCTTGTACACTGATTCTGTTAAAATCATAAATCTGACAGCGAGACAGAATTGTAGGCAGCAGTTTATGCTTCTCTGTTGTTGCAAGAATAAAAATAGCATGTTTGGGTGGTTCTTCCAATGTTTTAAGAAATGCATTGAATGCTGCTGTAGAAAGCATGTGAACCTCATCAATGATATATACTTTATATTTACCTATCTGTGGCGGGATGCGAACCTGCTCTATCAAAAGCCGGATATCGTCTACACTATTGTTTGAAGCTGCATCCAGTTCATGAATATTATACGAACGTTGTTCATTGAACGCTTTACATGATTCACATTCATTACATGCTTCACCATCGGCTGTAGGAGTCAAACAATTGATTGTTTTAGCAAATATACGGGCACAAGTAGTTTTTCCTACACCACGTGGACCACAAAACAGATATGCATGCGCTAACTTTTGAGCCGCAATTGCATTCTTTAATGTTGTAGTTAATGACTTTTGGCCTACTACCGATTCAAAAGTGGAAGGACGATATTTTCGAGCCGATACTATATAATTTTCCATATTTTCGGGATACTTCTTTTTCTATCTCTGCAAATGTACATTAAATTATCGATTATTAAAATGTAGGTTAAGAAATATTTCTATCTTTGTATCCAGATTCAACTTGATGAAAAAATGAGTAAACTTCATACAATTTGGGAATTTATCAGAAGACATAAGTACTTGATTACAATACTTATTTTTGTGACTATTATTGGCTTTCTCGATGAGAACAGTATGGTGCGTCGTATCTCTAATATTCGTAAAATAAACAAACTTCATGAAAGCATAAGGGAATATCAGGCGGATTATGATGAGAATACAAAAAGATTGAATGAGTTGACTACTAATCCGCGTTCTATTGAAAAAGTTGCACGAGAAAAATATCTGATGAAGAAACCTAATGAAGATATTTACATTATTCAGGATGAACAAGATACAAATATAGAAGAACCTCAAAAATGAAAAAATATCAGTCATTAATCTTTATTATTGGAGCAGTACTTTTGCTTTTTGGAGCAGCATCTTATATTACTAACTGGAATCTTTCTCCATATATTTACTGTATTGGAGCTTTGGCTATTGCTGTAGTTCAGATATTCTCTTCATATAAAGGTAATAATGTTGTTTTGAAGCGACTATATAACCAACAAATATTTGGAGCTGTTTTCCTTATAATTACTGGTGTGTTGATGTTTACACTTCCTCACGGTAATGAATGGATGCTAACTCTTACCATTGCTGCTGTGATAGAACTCTACACGGCATTCCGTATTCCTCAGGAAGAAGGAAAGAAATAGAATTTATTTAATCAAAAATGAAAAAAATCGTGTTATCAGCAATCTTTAGTGGTTTGTTGAGCGGGTCTGTACACGCTCAACTCTCGGAATCTCTTAATGTAAAGGAGTTCAAATTAAGTAATGGCCTTTCAGTTTGGCTTAATGAAGATCATTCTCAGCCTAAAATTTTTGGTGTTGTTGTAGTTAAAGCAGGATCAAAAGATTGTCCCAATACAGGTATTGCTCATTATTTTGAGCATATGATGTTTAAAGGGACCGATAAGATTGGAACTATAAATTATAGTGAAGAGAAAATCTTATTAGATTCTATTGCTCAGAAGTATGATGAACTTGCACTGACTAAAGATGAAGCTAAACGCAAACAGATTCAAAAAGAAATAAATGAACTGAGTATTCGGTCTTCGAAATATGTTATTCCCAATGAGTTCGACCGTCTTATCTCAAAATATGGCGGAAGTCGTTTGAATGCAGGAACTTCTTACGACTGTACAATTTACCACAATGAATTTTCACCTCAGTATATAAATCAATGGGCTGAACTTAATAGCGAACGTCTGATGAATCCAGTCTTCCGCTTGTTTCAAAGTGAACTTGAAACAGTTTATGAGGAGAAGAATATGTATAATGACATGATGGGCTATCAGGCTTTTGAAAAAATGGCAGAACGTTTCTTTGCTCCTCATCCGTATGCTTATCCTATTGTAGGCAGTACGGAAAATCTTAAAAATCCCCAGCTTTCCGAGATGAGAAAGTTTTTTGAGAAATACTATGTTTCCGGTAATATGGGACTTATATTAAGTGGTGATTTCAAAGCAGAAGAAGTTCTTCCTGTATTGGAAAAAACATTCTCAAGAATAAGAAAAGGAGATGCACCGAAAAGAGAGATCGTGTCTTTGCCGCCTTTTTCAGGGGTGGAAGAATTTAAAATTAAAGTGCCAATTCCAATAGTGAAGGCATTAATCCTTGGTTGGAGGGGAGTTCCTGCCAATCATGAAGATGAAGTAGCACTTCGTATTGCTATGGGGATTCTGAATAATGATAATAGTACCGGATATCTTGATAAACTGGCTGTGGATGGCAAAATTATGGAATCCAGAGCTTTGAATCTTAGTATGAATGAAGCTGGAGTAGTGGGAGTACTTACTGTACCGAAATTACTTTTCCAGTCATATTCCGGAGCAAAGAAGCTTGTAATGCACGAAATAGACAGAGTGAAAAAAGGGGATTTCTCGGACGAAGTTTTTAATAGTCTAAAATTAGAGCAAAAAAGGAATTATATTAAAAACCTTGAAAACATAGACTCTCGTGCGCAAAAAATGCTGTCTCTGTTTTCTGAAGGAAAAAGCTGGAATGAATATCTTAATGAAGTTAAGAAGATAGACGATCTTACAAAAGATGACATAGTGAAAATTGCAAATAAATATTTCACAGATAATTATCTTCAGGTAAAAAAGAAAACTGGTAACTATCCTAAGAATAATCTGAAAAAGCCTGGATTTGCACCTATAATTCCTCAAAATTCGGAATCTAAATCAGATTTTGCCAAGGAAATGGAGCAGATAAAGACATTGGATGCACATCCTCGTTTTCTCGATTTCAATAATGATGCAAAAGTAATTCAGATAGCTCCTAAAGTTGTTCTTTATGCAGTATCTAATCCGCAGAATGATATATTTACTTTAAATATTGAATATGGAAAAGGAACTTTAGAGTCAAAGCTTTTGACTCCAATGGCTACTTACCTGAATCTTTTAGGAACAGATTCTTCTTCCTTTGACCAATTCAGGGCTAAATTACAAAATCTGGGTAGCACTTTATCTTTTGTTGCCGACCAGAATAAATTCTGTGTTGAAATATCCGGGTTCGATAAGAATTTTGAATCAACCTTAGAACTGGTTGCCGATTTCTTTAATCATGCAAAAGCGGAACCTAAAAAGATGAAACAGGTGGTTGATGAGGCTAAACTGAGAGTCAAAGCCATCAAACGTTCTCCGGATGAGTTGGCTAATGCACTGCTAGACAAAGTGCGTTATGGAGATAAATCCGAATACCTGAACCGATTATCTGTTCCCGAAATAAAGAAACTCAAAGGGCAGGATTTGATTTCTGAATTTAATAGTATTCAGAAGGTTGAATGTAATATACATTATTGCGGTAATATAGAAACCGAAACTGTTGTTGACCAAATAAATAAGAATCTCGGAGTAGAAAAGGTTAATGTACCTTCGCAAACTCCGGTTTGTAGAGAAGAAAAGGAATATAAGGAACAAACAGTTTATTTTATTGATGACCCTAAATCATCTCAAAGTATCATTGGTGGTTATATCAGGGGAGGAGTAAACAATAACTCATCAGAACGCTATCAGTCGGCTTTGTTTAACAGCTATTTTGGTGGAAGCATGAGCTCTGTTCTATTTCAGCAGATTCGTGAATTCCGTTCTTTAGCTTACAGAGTGCATGCAACATACAAGCTACCTCCTTATAAATACAGTGATAAGAATGGTCAATTGGTGGCAATGCTTTCAACACAATGTGATAAAACAACGGATGCTATGGGTATTCTTGATTCATTGATTAAGCAGATGCCTGAAACAGCAGAACGTATTGAAATTGCCCGACAGGACGTTGTAAACAAGGCTAATAACGAATATCCTTCTTTGCGCGAACGTTCCTTAAAGATTTCATCCTTAATAAAAGACGGATATGCTTCCGATCCGAATAAAGACATTATTGCAAATGTTACCAATCTTGATATTAAAGATGTGGTAAACTTCTATAATAGGAATGTAAAAGACCGTACTATAACATATGTGGTTGTAGGTAATTCTAAAAAAATAGATATGGCTAAGCTTTCATCCTTTGGAAAGATCATAAAAGTTAAGTCGAAAGAGGTATTCAAATAGAAATATTTAAATAGGAGCATAATAGTTCTCTGCTAATATTGAAAGATATAATCGGAGATAAAAAACTATCAGGCCGGAGTTCAGCAAACTTCCGGCCTGTTCTTTATAGAAGCACGCCGCATGTTTGTGTATCCTTGTACAAAAGAATGCATTCTTCTGTACAAAAGATTTAATTGTTCTGTACAGAAGATTACATTCTTTTGTACAAGATATTATTAATGTCTAGTTTTGAAAGTATAAAACCACTCGGGATATAAGAAAAACTCCGATGATATTTTAATGAAAAGCAGGAGTAGTGTAATATGCATAAACACTACATAATTTTTAATTTTGCGAAATTGATCTAGCAATCTAGCAGTAAGCTTTTAAGTTGTTGTTTATGAGTGCGATAGAAGTGCTGGATCAAAATAATTTGATCTAGCGTTGATCTGGCAATCTAGCACCTTGTCTCGTCCTGATTTTGATTCTTTTCTCAGTAGACTATACTTGTAAAATGCCCTGATTTTGCTTGTCTACAACTATTTAAATAAGCAAAAGCAGCGGTTCTTAAAAACAGAACTACTGAGGAGTTGTACTTAAGTGTTTCAAACTCTTTTAAAGTATTTGTAGCTTTACCCCTAATGAAAGATGAAGGTAATCTTCAGGCTTAAGATATCTGTTTCCAAAAGCACTAATTATATAAAGATCACTAGTTCCAATTTCGTAAAAGAGCGTTATAGCTCTTGCCATTTTGGCTTTGTCTGTATCCAGATTATAAGTAAATCGTTGCCCGACAAAAATATTCGATCTTATTTTTGTTGAGAAGTTATAATACCCGTGTGGGTAGCGGTCTGGCTCTTTTACCCAGAAATCTTCACTTAAAACCGTATTTATGTAAAGTCCGCAGGCAAGAGGTTCGATTGAGAGATTCTTTCCAAGATCTACTTTCCAGGGCATAAAATTTTGTTTCAGCGTAAATGTAGCCTTAGATTTAGAAGAGTAATGAGGTACGAATCCAAGCATAACATCTGTTTCCCATTGATGCTGCTTCCCATAGTCCCAGCCTATTCCGGCAGACAATAATCCCATTGAACCGGCAAACTGCAGCTTTGTGTATTTAGGTATTAACTTTTGCCATGCAGATTGATAGCGCTCAACGTGCCGTTCATATTTGCTCTGTGCATCAGCATTAAATGGAATTAGTAAAAAGAAAGAGATTATATAATGTAATTTTTTAATATCGTACCACTTCATAAGTATATCCTTTAGGAGTTATTGTAAACAATAGGTAACTTCGATCTTTCATACAGTTACTTCCATAGTATATTATTCCATCATTAAAAATATCTTCCACTTCAATATTATGATCATGAGCATTAAGGCAGAATTGTATACCTGGGAATTGTTTGACATAATATTCAAAAAGCTGGGCAGAATTATTGTTGAATTGTACACCAAGTGGTCGTACATGCATTGCAATAACAGTTTTTTCCTGGTTGGGACTTTTATTTTTAAGTTCATTATTTATAAAAGTGAAATCGGGAACCGGATGAGAATAATCATATTCGAGTGCATTGGTATTCAGACATACAAATTTTGTTTTTCCGGCCATAAAAGAGAAATTTTCTTCACCGAATATTTCTTCATATATATCCTCACCATTCCCCAGACAGTCGTGGTTACCAAGTATGGCAACATAAGGAACTTTAAGTGAATTCATGATATCACGCATCCACATGAATTCTTTTGTAGCGCCGAAGTCGCTCATATCACCGCCATGAATAACAAAATCAATATCGTTTCGCTTATTGAGACTCTTTACAAAGTCTTCGGTTTCGTCATACCAACGTTGAGAATCGCCCATCATAACAAAACGTATTGTGTCTTTTCCTTCGGTGTTTTCTTCTATGCGTTTTATGTTTGTGGCGTTAATGCCTGTTTCTCCGCTTATGCGTCCGTCGTAGGGTTGATATTCAAATAAATCACAGGAAAAAAATGTAAATACAAAGAATAATTGAGTCAAAATAATAATTTTCTTTTTTCGCATGTTTAATCTTGTTTTATTCTACAAAAGTAGATGATAAAACATACTATATAAAGGTTTATTTTGGTCTATTATTGGCCAAAAAGTTCGAATTTAAGTCACTGCAGAGATAATAAAAAAAGCCGTAAACCATTTTTTTTTATATGGCTTACGACTTTTATGATAAAGGTAAAAAGTATACTTAAATTAATCCTTTATTCGAGCTCTTGATAAAGCTTATGATATTTTCTATTTCATCACTCATTGGGACCTCTTGCACAACTCTTATCAATGCATCGGCAATGCTTACTTTTGAATGGAAAATTAATCCATAAGCCTGAGCAATGTGTTGAATTATCTTTTCGGAAACATTGAAGTGTTTAAGAACTTCAACATTTACACCATAATAACTGGTAGGATTTGTTGTAGTAACTATATATGGAGGAACATCCTTCTTTAAGCGACATCCTCCTTGTACCAAACTCCATTCACCAACACGAGTATCTTGGAACATACTAACCATGGAACTGAATATTGCATGAGAACCGATAACGCAGTTTCCTGCTATAATACTTTTTATACCAATTACACAATGATCTGCTATATTACAATCGTGGCAGATATGCACACCATCCATAATAAAGTTGTTATCACCGATAACAGACTTTCCGGTACTGCTGGATGAGCGGCTTATTACAACATTTTCACGGAAAACATTATTATTTCCTATCTCAAGTATTGTATCTCCACCGTGATACGAAAAATCCTGCGGAGTAGAACCAAGGACAGCGTTATGGTAAACCTGATTGTTATTTCCTAAACGAGTTCCGCTTAAAATGCTAGCATTAGGCATAATAACGCAATTATCTCCAATCACTACATTCTTATCAATATATGCAAAAGGATGTATAATTACACCTTCTCCAATTTTAGCTTCCGGATTGACATAAGCCAACGGGCTGATTTCATTCATATGCATTTTATTTAAAGTTTATGTATTATCTTCCACCACCCAGGGCTTGATATAAATTGATAACAGCCTGAATACGTTCAAAACTATCTTTAACATCTGACAGCTGAGCACTCAGTAAAGATTGCTTGGCTGTTAAAACTTCAAGATATGTAGATGACTGATATTTCATTAATTGCATTGTTTTATCAACACTACTTTCCAATGATTGAATCTGTTGTTTGCGCTGAACACACTTTTCATTCGAAGACTGGAACTGGTAAAGAGCATTGCTAACTTCAGAGCCCGCATTCAATATACTTTTCTGGAAAGCAAGTAATGCTTCTTCTTGTTGAGCTTTAGCAATATTCAGTTTAGCAACATTAGCTCCTCTGTCAAATATTGGTTGAGTTAATGAACCAACTGCAGAAGCAATGAATTTTGCCGGATTAATAATTGCACCTCCGGCACTGTTTGTCCATCCGGCCGATCCATTTATTGTTATTTTAGGATAAAATGCCGAGCGAGCCTGATTTGTGTAATAGTAACTACCAGCCAATGCCATCTCTGCTTGTTTCACATCTGGGCGGTTGGAAAGCATTTGTACAGGAATGCCTGCAGATAAATGTTCAGGCATTTGTTGCTCCGCCAATGTTCCACGCTCAATTTGTTGAGGAGCTTGTCCAAGAAGCAGTGATAGTGTATTTTCTGTTTCACGGATTTGTTTCTTCAAATCAGGTATACTGGCATTTACTGTATAGTAATTAGCTTCACTCTGAGATACTGCAGCTTCATTAGTAAGGCCTGCTTGTTTCATTATTTTCATGGCCTTTACATTCTCTCCCCAGTTTTTTGCAGTTTCCTCTGTTATAGCCAATTGTTTGTCAAGCATTAGCAGCGTATAATAACAGTTAGCTACATTGGCAATAACCTGAGTTTGTACAGCCTGGCGATATGCTTCACTTTGCAAAAGGGTAGCCTTTGCTTCGCGTTTTGCATTAAGGATATTCCCAAAGATATCCAGTTCCCAACTAGCCGTAACCGGTAACTGATATGTCTTTGTTGCAGCCTTGCCGTCAAAGCTACTTATTGTTCCTTGAGGTGACAATGAAAGAGATGGAAGGAATGCCAGACGGGCTGCATTCAATGTTGATTGAACTTCTTCAACTTTCAGCATTGCAGTCTGCAAATCAAGATTACTTGATAAACCTTTCTCTATAAGAGCCTGAAGCTTGGGATCTTTGAATACTTCTTTCCAGGGAAGATTACCCATATTGGTTGTATCAGAAGATAAAGTATCTTTTACTGAAGCTGTATCTCTATACATTCCGGCAACATCAACTTTAGGCCTTTCGTATGTTTTGTAGATATTGCAACTGCTTAATACAGCAGTTGCACACATCATTCCTATTATTTGTTTTTTCATTCCGTTATTCTTTATCAATGTTACTATATTGTTCAAGTTCAGGAATTGCCTCACTGACATCCATTCCTGTCTTCTCTATAGGTTTGATCTTTTCCTGTAGATATTCAAATGCAACGAATAATCCCGGTACCACAAATATCTGACAGATTACACCAATCAACATACCTCCAACAGCACCACCACCAAGAGTGCGGTTACCGTTTGCACCAACTCCGCTAGCAAACATCAAAGGCAACAGACCAATAATCATAGCCAGAGATGTCATAAGGATAGGACGTAGACGAGCTGTTGCACCAAGTATGGCAGAATAAGTTACACTCATCCCTGAATGTCTTCTTTGAAGAGCAAACTCTGTGATCAAAATGGCATTTTTAGCTAACAGACCGATCAACATAATCAATGCAATCTGCAGGTAAATATCGTTTTGGGTTCCCATGAACTTAGTGAATATAAATGCCCCGGCCAAACCAAATGGAATAGACAATATTACTACAAGCGGTAAAATATAACTTTCATATTGTGCACTAAGTAATAAGTAAACGAAGACAATACACAGAACAAACACAATTGCAGTAGTGCTACTTCCGGTACTTTGCTCTTCTCGAGTCATACCTGAAAACTCATATCCATATCCTGTAGGCAACGTTTGTGCAGCAACTTCTTCAATGGCTTTAATGGCTTCACCAGAAGTAAAACCTGGTTTCGGAGATCCGTTTACAGTCATTGAAGTAAACATGTTGAATCTGTTGATCACATCCGGGCCATAAACTCTCTTTATCGTCATGAACTGATTGATAGGGGCCATCTCAGTTCCATTACGAACGTAGATGCTATTTAATGTTTCCGGACTGATACGGTATTTTGCATCGGCCTGAACATACACTCTATACAATTTACCAAAACGGTTAAAATTAGAAACGTACATACCACCATAGTATCCCTGAAGGGTTTCAAGAATAGTATTAGGGCTAATGCCTGCTTGTTTACATTTAGCCGCATCTACATCAACTTGATATTGAGGAAAGTTAGGGTTAAATGAAGTCATGGCTCTTGCAATCTCCGGTCGCTGGTTTAAAGCTGCCAGAAAGTTCTGAGAAACTTGACTAAAGTTATCCAGGCTACCACCTGTCTTGTCCTGAAGGTTCATTTCAAAACCATTAGTCATACTATAACCTGAAATCATTGGAGGAGCGAAGATAAGTATCTGGGCATCTTTGATGCTTGCAGTTTGCTGATATAGCATACCGATAATGCTGTTTACATCTTGCCCTTTTTCCTTACGTTCATCCCAGTTACGAAGTTTGCAGAAAAAACTACCATAAGAACTACCTGCACCTGATAAAAGACCATAACCGCCAATCAGCATGTTAGATTCAATTGAAGGGTTAGACTTAAGGATCTCGTTTACTTTTCTCATTGTTTCTTCGGTGCGTTCCAATGATGTGCCAGGTGCCATGTTTACTGACATCATAAAGATTCCGGTATCTTCATTTGGTACCATTCCGGATGGAGTAAATTTCATTAATACTACAAGTAAAACGAAACTTATTATAACTAATCCGAATGATATCCATTTATGCTTGATTATTCGTGATATGCTACCTTTATATTTTTCTAATAGCTTCTCGTAAGTTGTATTGAAAGCTATATGGAAGCGTTCCATAAAACTAGTCTTATTATCCTCTCCCTCTTTATTGTGAGGTTTTAGGAATATAGCACATAATGCCGGGCTAAGGGTTAATGCATTTAATGCAGAGAAACCAATTGCAACAGCCATTGTGACACCAAACTGTCGATAGAATACCCCGGAAGTACCTCCCATGAAACTTACAGGAACAAACACTGACATCATTACAAGGGTAATGGAGAGGATTGCACCGGATATCTCACTCATTGCATCAATAGAAGCTAGCTTTGACGATTTGTATCCCTGATCTAATTTGGCGTGAACCGCCTCAACTACCACTATGGCGTCGTCCACCACTATGGCTATGGCTAGTACTAATGCGCTTAATGTTAGTAAGTTAACACTGAATCCGAATAATTTAAGCATTAAGAAGGTTCCCACCAATGCTACCGGTATTGCAATTGCCGGTATAAGTGTGGAACGGAAATCCTGCAAGAATATGTATACTACTAAAACTACAAGTATAAAGGCTTCCAATAACGTTTTGAGTACCTCATAAATTGAAGCAAACAAGAAGTCATTGGTGTTCATTATAATTTGGTATTTTACTCCTGCAGGCAAAGACTTTTCGGTATCTTTTATTAATGAAGTCACATTCTTGATGATTTCAGTAGCGTTAGACCCCGGAGTTTGATATATGATACAAGAAACTGAGTTATGTCCGTTCATATAACTATTAACACTGACTGACTGAGCTCCTAGCTCTATACGTGCTACATCCTTTAGTCTTAGTATATTTCCGTCTGCAGATGCTCTGACAACTATATTTTCAAATTCCTCCGTTTTCTGTAAACGGCCTTTAGATTTCATTACATACTGGAAAGACTGATTTCCGTCTTCTCCAAATTGTCCTGGTGCAGCTTCAATATTTTGTTCAGCTAATGCAGCGCTGATATCGCTTGGCATTAACTTGTATTGAGCCATTACTTCAGGCTTGAGCCATATACGCATAGAGTATTCACGTGCTCCCATAACATTTGCATCACCAACACCAGGCACACGCATAATTTGTGGTATAATGTTTATCTTCGCATAGTTTTGCAAGAATGTTTGGTCGTATTTATCGTCTGAACTATAGACAGAAAATACCATCAGCATACTAGTTTGACGTTTACTGGTGATAACACCTACCTTGGTAACTTCTGCAGGTAGCAATCCTTGTGCTTTTGTTACACGGTTCTGCACATTTACGGCAGCCATATCAGGATCACTTCCTTGTTTAAAGTATACATTAATCGTTGCCATCCCATTATTTGAGGCAGTAGATGTCATGTATGTCATATTCTCCACACCGTTGATTGATTCTTCGAGAGGAGCAATAACGCTGTTCATTACAGTCTGAGCATTCGCACCTGTATACGTTGTACTTACCTGAATGGTAGGTGGTGCAATATTAGGATATTGTTCGACTGGTAAAGATACAAGCCCGATTATACCCAAAACAACAACAAATATTGATATTACTGTTGAGAGTACCGGGCGGTTTATAAATTTATCTAATTTCATATTTCTTCTCTTTTAATAATACACCTATTACTTAGAAGCTTTTTCAGAAGATTGTTGTGCCTGAGCTTTTTTGGCTGCTGCTTGTTCCGGAGTAATTTCCTTGATTTGCATGCCATCTTTAAGAGTTCCTGCACCTTCAGTTACAATCTTGTCGCCAGCCTTTAAGCCAGATGTTACAATATAATTCTGGCCGTCATCTAAAGAGAATATTTCAATAGGAGTACTTTTTACTGTTGATTTGCTATCAACTAAATACACATACTTTTTATCCTGTATTTCATAAGTGGCCTTTTGAGGAATTACAATACAGCTATTCATTTTATAAGGTATCAAAACAGAGCCTGTACCTCCACTTCTTAAAATGCTGTTCTTATTAGGGAATTTTGCACGAAGACTTACAGAACCTGTACTTTGGTCAATAACTCCACTCATGGTTTCTACTTTTCCTGTTTCGCCATATATATTTCCATCTATCATTTGTAATTCTACATTTGACATTTTTTTAAGAATATCTTTCTGTGAATTACCTTCGTTTGTAAGACTTAAAAGTTGTCTTTCTGTCATTGAAAAATAAGCATACATGTCTGAAATATCAGAAACAGTAGTAAGAGGTGTAGCGATGCTGGAACTAACTAAGCTTCCAACACGGAAAGGTATACTTCCGACAACTCCGTTTGACGGACTTGTAACTCTTGTGAATGAAAGATTCTTTTTTGCACTGATTAGTTGTGCTTTAGCTTGTGCCAACGTCGCTTTGCTAGATAATAAAGAATTTTCGGCCATCTGCAGGTCATACGAGCCAATAATATTATTTTTAGCCAACTCACGTTTGTTTTCTGCGGTTAGTTTAGCTGTAGCCACATTTGCTTGTGCCACATTAACTGTAGCTTGAGCTGCATTAACAGCTTCCTGATACTGAACTGGATCAATAATAAAAAGAACCTGTCCTTTATGTACAACAGAACCTTCGTCTACACATAATTTGGTTATTGTTCCTGAAACCTGAGGACGAATTTCAATATCCTGCTTTCCTTTTATTGTTGCAGGATATGAACTTTTTAGTTCCATATCTGAGGTTTTCAAGACTGTAACTGCATATTCTTGAACCATATCTTTTCCCCCCATATTTCCACTCTTTTTACATGAGTTAAGGGAAAGACATACTAATAATACTCCAACTATTGAGAGTGGAGTGACAAACAATCTACTAATGTTCTTAATCATAAGATAAACATAATTGGTTAATACACTTTTTACCTAAATTAATCTCTGCAAAGTTCAGAATAAATGAATAAGCTAGAAAGTTCTAAAATTCATTATAATTGGTCTATATTTCATTATGTTATTGTTGAATTAACAAATATATACTATTTTTGTGGTCTAAAAAGAATTAATAATAAATAAATCATGAATAAATCATCTTTTTTATTTAGTAAGAATTTAGTCTCAATAGAGGATGATTTTATCATGTATTCTGATATCGATAGATCTGTTATTTTAGAGTACCCTATACATGCTGAGAAATCATACATATGTTTTTGTCTTGAAGGATCTGCTGAACTAGAAATTAATCTTAAAAAACGCGTTATAACTAAAAATGAAATAGTTTTAATAGCATTAAATTCTATAGTCTTTCATCGTACATTGAGTGATGATTTTCGAATCGTATTTTTTTCTATTTCAAAAAATATTGCGGAAGATTTATTGAACTACCTGCGTAAATATCTGCCTGTCTTTCTTATGAAACCAGATTTTCCTTCTATTAAATTAAGTGATATAGAGATGGAAGAGGCAATGAGCTTTTTCCGGATTATGTGGAACGTTGTAGAAGATGTTGAAAATGATCATAGAACAGAGATGCTGAAACATCTGTTATGTGCTTTGCTTATAAAGATTCATGGACATGCCAGTAAATATATGAATAAAACTACTCCCATTTCGCGAAAAGAAGAGATGGTCAGACAGTTCTTTTTATTGGTTTCCGAGCATCTTAAAGAATCCAAAGATGTTTCTTTTTACGCCGATAAGCTTTGTGTGTCTCCCAAATACTTATCCTCTTTAATAAAACAAACGATTGGTAAACCGGCTAAAGAGTGTATAGATTATTGTGTTATTTTAGAAAGTAAACTAATGCTAAGGTCTTCGTGTACTATTCAGGAAATATCTCAGGAATTAAATTTTCCCAACCAATCTTTTTTTGGTAAATACTTTAAAAAGCATACAGGTGTATCTCCGCTTCATTACAGGAGATCAATATTAAAACAATAAATATGTTTTTTCAAAAAAACATCTCCCACTTGCTACTAATATTGCTTAACACTCTTTGTTTATAGGCTTTATAGTTGGTGGAAGATAGAAAATATGTACAATTGATCTGCTACACTTAACCTCCATCTGCTACTAATTATTCAATTGAAAGGCTGATGCTGTATTTATTAATATTATAAGATACCAAACGTATATTCATAAAAAAAGAGATACTGCTTAATTGGGTCTGAGCAGTATCTCTTTTAGTTTTATATTTAGAAGATTTCTATTTCTTCTTTTGAGAAGGAGCGTATCTTTCGTTAAGTCCTTCAATAATATCGTTAGTGATATTGTAAGCTTTATCAGCATAAAGCAAATTATCAAATCCAGTGTTACTGAAAATCATGCTGTATTTATGCTTCTTATTATATATTTTCAAGAAAGAATTAATTGAATCACGCAATTGAAGGCTGTTCTTTTGGTTCTCTGCTTGTAATTCGTTAGTAAGTCTGGTTTGTAATTCTTGCAAATCCTGTTGTTTCTTAACTAAACGAGAATTTTCCTGTTCAGCTCTTTCACGGCTTACAAAAGCATTGTTTTGTACTTTACGTTGGAATTCTTTTCCTTCTGCATCAAGTTCACGAGCTTTTTGATTAAGTGTAGCACGGATATTCTCTTCTTTCTTCATCATCATCTCGTTCAGATCATTCCAGAAGGTGTATTTAGTGAGCAGAGTGTCGATTTCAACGTAAGCAATTTTAAGGCCGCTTGGAGCAACACCCATAGCTGTTACAGATTCATCAGCATCTGTTTTTTTTCCGCTACATTGTGCAAACATAACAACCACAACCGCAGCTAGGATCCCTTTTGCAAGGTAGTTAATTCTCTTCATAATTCGTTTGATATAGTTTCTAAATAGTTATTTTCTTTATTTTATTGTTTTCATAGTTGTAATAAATAGCTTTTATGAATTTCGGCTATTTATAAAAATAATAGTTTTATGCATAATAATGCTATTCATATAGTAACAATTAACAGTACTAAAGGAATAGTGTAAAGCATTTCTATTACTTTTGTGCTGCAAATATAGACTTTTGAAAGGATTATACGTTCTCTTTTCGAATAAAAAGTATAGGTGTTCTATATGGAAAGTAATCAATTTAACCATATTTAGTAATTTAATAAAAAAATGCTAAGTATAAATAGATAAAAATATATGAGTATAATAGAATTAAAACCGGCACAGGTATTTCATTATTTTAATGAAATTTGTCAGGTGCCACGTCCTTCTAAAAAGGAAGAAAAAATCATAGAGTATTTAAAAGAGTTTGGTAAAAAGCACCAACTAGAAACAAAAGTAGATGAAGCGGGTAATATTTTAATAAAGAAACCGGCTACTAAAGGCAAAGAGAATCTTCAGACTGTTGTTCTTCAGTCGCATATTGATATGGTATGTGAAAAGAATAGCAATGTGGAACATGATTTTCTTACAGATCCTATTCAAACGGAAATTGATGGAGAATGGTTAAAAGCTAAAGGTACAACTCTTGGTGCTGATAATGGAATTGGGGTTGCAACAGAATTGGCTGTTCTTGCTGCTAATGATATAGAACACGGACCTATTGAGTGCTTGTTTACAGTTGATGAGGAAACCGGACTTACAGGAGCCAATGCTTTGAAAAAAGGTTTTATGTCTGGTGATATTCTTATTAACCTGGATTCAGAAGATGAAGGAGAATTGTTTATCGGTTGTGCCGGTGGTGCTAACACTGTTGCTGAATATACTTATCAACCAATTGCTGCACCTCAGGATTATTTCTTTTTCAAAGTAGAAGTAAAAGGATTGACAGGTGGTCACTCTGGTGATGATATTAATAAGAATAGAGCTAATGCCAACAAACAATTGATTCGTTTCTTGTCTCTGGCAGCTGAGAAATATGATCTTTACCTTTGCGAAATAAAAGGAGGAAACCTTCACAATGCTATTCCGCGTGAAGCTTATGCAGTTTGTGCACTTCCTATGGCTCACAAAGAATCAATCCGTGTTGATCTGAATATCTTTGCTTCTGAAGTAGAAGCTGAGTTTGCAGTGACCGAACCTAATATGAAATGGGTACTTCAGTCAGAATCTCCGGTTGCCACAGCGATTGATCGTGATACTACTGCTAGTTTGATTAAATCACTTTATGCGGTATTCCATGGTGTATTTGCTATGAGTCAGGAAATTCCTGGATTTGTTGAAACATCATCCAATCTTGCTTCAATTAAAATGCCGGGAGATAACATTATCCGTGTAGAAACCAGCCAACGTAGTTCAACTCTTTCATCACGCAAAGATGTATCAGCTGCTGTTAAAGCTGCTTTCGAACTGGGTGGTGCTAAAGTTTCTGTGGGCGATGGTTACCCGGGATGGAAACCAAATCCGGCTTCTCCAATTTTGAAAGTGGCCGAAGAAGCTTATGTCCGTTTGTTTGGTGTAGAACCAAAAGTTAAAGCCATCCATGCCGGATTGGAATGCGGATTGTTCCTTGAGAAATATCCTTCATTGGATATGGTATCATTTGGTCCAACACTCCGCGGAGTTCACTCACCTGATGAACGCATGCATATTCCTTCAGTTGATAAATTCTGGAAACATTTGCTGGAAGTATTGGTGAATATTCCTGCTAAGAAATAATATTTACGCACTTTCTGCGTTTGGTGTATAGGGGTAGCTAAAAAGTTACCCCTATATTTATCTGTAAACTCATGAAGAAAATTCTTTCAATCATACAGTTTTGCTTCCTGCTCACAGGGATATGTACCGTTCTCTCATCGTGTAATGATGAGAATTTCTCTTCCAATCCATCTCATCTACTTGCTTTTTCTCAGGATACTCTTTCATTTGATACCGTATTTACTTCCATAGGTTCTGCTACAGCAAAAATTAAAGTGTATAATCCCAATAAAGAAGCATTAAAAATATCTTCTATTGTTTTGGCTAATGCGGCCAATTCCGGTTTTAAAGTTAATGTGGATGGAGAAAAAGGAACTCAATTTTCGGATATCGAGATTCAGGGAAAGGATAGCATGCATATTTTTGTGGAAGTTAAAATAAACCCTCTGGATAGGGATAATCCTGTACTGATGAAAGATTCCTTGGTCTTTATTACCAATGGAGTTAAGCAAGATATTAAATTGCTGGCTTACGGTCAGGATGTACTTATCGTGCGAGGTAAGACTATTGACAAAGACACTACATTTACTTCCCGAAGACCGATTCTAGTTTATGATAGTCTGCGGATTAATAATGGAGTAAAGCTGCAATGTGAAGCGGGAACCCGACTTTATTTCCATGATAAAGCTTCTGTATTGGTACATGGCACTATTGATGCTCAAGGTACGCTTGGTAATCCGGTTTTGTTTCGTGGTGACAGGTTAGATAACATGTTTACAAATCTTCCTTATAACAGAATACCAGGGCAGTGGGGTGGTATTCGTCTTTATTCTTCCAGTTATCAAAACCGTTTCGATTATGCCGATATTCATAGCGGACAGTACGGAATAAGTTGTGATTCATCGTCTGTTGATAAAGAAAAATTGAGGCTCACCAATACGATATTGCACAATGTGGAAGGAGATGCTCTTAGTATGATTTCCTGTAAGGCAACAGTTGCAAACAGTCAGATTACCAATGCCGGAGATAATTGCGTAAATCTTTTGGGTGGAGATTATACTTTTACTCACTGTACACTGGCAAACTTTTTCTCCTGGAATATCCGTAATGGGGTAGCCCTGGCTTTTGCAAACAAACTTAATAGTGTTGCTTATCCTTTAAAAACATCTTTCTATAACTGTTTGATTACCGGTTCTTCGTCTGATGAAATTAAAGGAAGCAAATCGGATAATACAAGTATTGCTTTCGATTACTATTTTTCTAATTCGCTTATTAATTCTGTAGAAGAGAAAAGTGAACGATTGGTCAATATAACCTGGACAAAGGAGGCAAACTTTAAAAACATAGATAAAGAAAACTATAAATATGATTTCCGTCCTGATTCTTTGTGCAAAGCCAAAGATATTGCTAACCTGGAAATAGCTCGTAATTACCCGTACGATTTGAACGGGCGGAATCGCTTGCAGGATGGAAAGCCAGATGCCGGTTGCTATGAGTGGATGCCGGGAGATAAATAACTAATCAGCCAGAAATGAATCGTCGCCATTTTTCTTATACAATAAGAATTCTTGTTGCCCTTTTGCTTTATTGCGGACAAGCTTTCTCACAGAACGGCTTTCGCGTGATGTTTTATAATGTAGAAAACCTGTTCGATTGCCGGCATGATAGCTTGAAGAATGATTATGAATTTCTTCCAAATTCTATGCGAGCCTGGCATTACGGAAGGTACAAGCAGAAACTTAATAATATAAGTAAGGTAGTAACAGCAGTAGGAGAGTGGAATCCTCCTGTTTTAGTCGGACTCTGTGAAGTTGAAAATGATAGTGTGCTTACAGGCCTTGTGAAATATTCCCCTTTAAAGGAATTTGGATATCGTTACATAATCACCCATTCTCCTGATGAGCGCGGTATTGATGTCGCCTTACTTTATCAGCGGGGTAGTTTTCGTTTAATTGATCATGATTCCATCCGGATTGTTTTTCCCGATAATCCTCTGAAACATACACGAGATATTCTTCATGTAACGGGACAAATTATGAATGGCGATTCTCTGGACGTTTTTGTTTGTCACTTTCCGTCCAGAACAGGCGGCGAAAAGGAGAGTGAACCCAATAGAATGTTAGCTGCGAGTTTGCTAAAACACTATACAGACAGTCTTTTTACCGTACGCGCTCACCCTAATATCATTATAATGGGAGATTTTAATGACTATCCCTATAATAAATCAATATCAGAAGTCCTGAATGCCAAGGCACCTTCTGCACCGCCTGAGGATAAAAAGCTATACAATCTTATGGCAGAACGGGCAAAGGATAAAACCTTTGGAACTTATAAGTATCAGGGTGAGTGGAATATTCTCGATCAATTCATTGTTTCGGGCTTTTTGTTGAATAACAAAAGCGGACTGTGTACATCAGCAAAAAGTGCCGGAATCAGTAATCTGCCTTTCCTGCTCGAGAAGGATGAAAAATATTCCGGTGTTAAGCCTTTGCGTACCTATTATGGAATGAAATACCAGGGGGGATATAGCGACCATCTACCTGTTTTCCTTGATTTTGCATTGCCCGACTAATGCGAACGTTTGCATAAATGTTTCTATCCTTTTAAATCTCATAATTAAGCTTTTACGATGTTAATTGGTTACCTTTGAAAATAACCATTTAATAATCGTATAGCTATGAATAAATTACATCATCTTATCATGTTGTCTCTTGTTCTATCCCTTTTCTCTTGCACATCAAAAAAAGCAAATACTTCGGAAAATTTGCAAGCCGGTGTTTCTCATCCCGAATGGTCCCGAAACGCTGTTATCTATGAAGTGAATCTTCGCCAGTATACTAACGAAGGAACGATAAAAGCATTCCAGAATCATCTTCCTCAGTTAAAGGAACTTGGCGTGGATATCCTTTGGTTTATGCCTATTAATCCTATCTCGGAACTGAATCGTAAAGGTAAGCTGGGCAGTTATTATGCAGTGAAGAATTATAAAGAAGTGAATCCGGAGTTTGGAACAATTGCCGATTTTAAAGAGGTGGTGAAGAAAGCTCATGAACTTGGCTTTAAAGTTATTCTTGATTGGGTAGCCAATCATACAGGATGCGACAATGTGTGGCTGAAACAACATCCGGACTGGTATATGAAAGATAGTTTGGGAAAGGTTGTCAGCCCGTTCAATTGGACGGATACCTATAAACTCGATTATTCAAAGAAAGAGATGCGTGCAGCAATGATAGATGCCATGAAATTCTGGATTAAAGAATGTGATATAGACGGATATCGTTGTGACGTTGCATTTGAAGTTCCAACTGATTTCTGGAATGATGCCCGAAAAGAGCTGGATTCTATAAAGCCGGTATTTATGTTGGCTGAAGCAGAGAAACCGGAACTTAACGAAAAGGCTTTTGATATGAGTTACAACTGGCCTTTGAAAGATGTAATGAATAAGATTGCAAAAGGTCCGAAAGAAGCCGATAAAGCACAATATGTACATAAAAAAGAGAAAGCAGATTCATCGGCTAAAACCATGAATGCCGCTGAAGAATTAGATAAATTACTGGCTCATCAGGATAGTGTATTCCCTAAAGATGTTTATCTGATGAATCATATCACTAATCACGATTTAAATTCATGGGAAGGTACTGAGTTCGACCGTTTGGGCGATGGAGTAAGAACCTTTGCTGTGCTGACTTATACCTTGAAAGGAATGCCGCTTATTTATACCGGACAGGAAGTTGGAATGAATCGTGCATTTAAATTCTTCGAAAAAGATAAGGCTCCCGACTGGACTAAAAACGAAACGTTTGCTTTCTATAAGAAACTTAATGAGCTTAAACATTCTCAGCCGGCTTTGGCTGCAGGAATTAAAGGTGGTGAAATGGTGAGATATATAACAGAATCTCCCAATGCATACGTGTTTGCCCGTAAATTGCCATCTTCGGAAGTTCTTGTTTATCTCAATTTAAGTAAAGATCCGGTTAATCTGTCGTTTAAAAAAGAGACTCCAAAAGGTGAGTATACAAACTTCTTTACCGGAAAGAAAGAATCTCTTCCTACAACTCTGGCTTCGTGGGAATATAAAGTATATGTGAAATGATGTGTTTTTTGTGAATAATTAGTTGGTTTGGTTGATTTGTTTTTACTCCCGGCATATATATTTAGGTATTTGCCGGGAGTTTTGTATTGAATTCTATTGTTTACTCGTGGTGGTACGGGCCGTTGTTTAGTATAGTCATGGCCCGGTAAAGCTGTTCTACAAAGATGAGACGCACCATCTGGTGAGAGAAAGTCATTTTCGACATAGAAATCTTTTCATGCGCAGCATCATATATCTTTTGAGAAAAACCGTAAGGTCCTCCAATAACAAATACCAATCGCTTGTTCACATTATGCATCTTCTTTTCCAGCCAGTTGGCAAAATCCACTGAACGGAATTCCTTCCCGAATTCATCGAGCAGAACAATTACATCTCCAGGCTGAAAAGCTTTTAAAAGAAGTTCAGCTTCTTTCTCCTTTTGCTGATCCATGGTGAGGCTCTTCGTATTCTTTAATTCAGGAATAACTTCCATATCGAACGATATAAAATGCTTTGTACGTTCAATATAGTCATTAATAGCAGTGATATAATGTTTTTCTACAGTTCTTCCTACAACGATAAGTGTTATTTTCATTAGATAATTTCCTTTTTAGCCAGTTTTTGTGGGTGCAAAAATAGGCTTTTTCTTTTGAATTAGGGAAATTAAGTATTGTTTTCCGGAAATAATATCTACCTTTGTAACATATTAATGCTCATTGATATGAAAAAACTAATCCTTTTTATGTTATCGGCAGTTGTGTTCTGTACTGCTTTTGCTCAGTTACAAGATTCTGTTGGTTTGACATCTGCATTTAAAAAAGGCAGCGCGCAGGATTTACTCCCGTTTTTAGGTGATCAGGTGGTAGTAATTATCAAAGATAATCCTCAGAAATTTAAAAAAGTTGAGGCTCAAAAAGCCATGGCTGGTTTCTTTTCTGCAAATAAAGTTACCGGATTTATTGTAAATCATCAGGGAAACCGAGATGAATCGGGTTTTATTGTTGGTACATTGAGCACGGTAAACGGCTCATTCCGGGTAAATTGTTTTTTTAAGAAGAGCGATAATAACTCATCGTTAATTCATCAAATTAGAATAGTTAAAACAAATGAATGATTTAATTGACAGACTAATAGATTTAGCTTTTGCCGAAGATATAGGTGATGGCGATCATACAACTCTATCTTGTATTCCTGCTACTGCAATGGGAAAATCCAAACTTCTTATTAAAGAAGAAGGTGTACTTGCCGGAATAGAAGTAGCAAAGGAAATATTTCATCGCTTCGATCCTGAATTGAAAGTAGAAGTATTTATAAATGATGGCGCTGAAGTTAAACCTGGTGATGTAGCTATGATTGTATCCGGAAAAGTTCAGTCATTGTTGCAAACAGAACGTTTGATGTTGAATGTAATGCAACGCATGAGCGGTATTGCTACAACAACACGTAAGTATGTAAAGCGTCTCGAAGGAACAAAAACTCGCGTATTGGATACTCGTAAAACAACTCCGGGTATGCGTATGCTAGAGAAAGAGGCTGTAAAAATTGGTGGCGGTGTAAACCACCGTATCGGACTCTTTGATATGATTCTTTTAAAAGATAATCATGTGGACTTTGCCGGCGGCATTGATAAAGCTATTAACCGTGCTAAAGAATATTGCAAGGAAAAAGGTAAAGATCTGAAGATTGAAATTGAAGTACGTAACTTTGATGAAATTAATCAAGTGCTTGCCCTTGGTGGAGTAGATCGTATTATGCTTGATAACTTCAATATTGAAAATACTTGTAAAGCGGTTGAAATGATCGGCGGTAGATTTGAAATAGAATCTTCGGGTGGTATTACTTTCAATACTCTTCGCGATTATGCAGAATGTGGAGTGGACTTTATTTCTGTAGGTGCGCTTACTCATTCAGTTAAAGGCTTGGATATGAGCTTTAAAGCTTGTTAATGATAAAATAAGGAATCCTTATATTTAATGGTAAACATCCCGTTTGGTAAACTAGCCAAACGGGATGTTTTTTATTTTAGACCTACACCTTTTATTGATAAAGCCTACACCTTACTTGTAAAAGGTCTACTATTTATTTAAAAAAGCTGTAGACCTTTTAAGAAACATATACCTAACAAATTGTTTAGCTTATTAATTGTGTTTATCTGGGTAATTTAACCTATTCGTCTATTGAATCACATGTTTTCGTCCACCATATTAGGTTAATACAGAAACTTCTTTTACTTTTGTTTGTTATAGAAAAATAGTGTAGGAGAATTTTTTTTTATTTTCTCATGCAGCATTTATAAATTCACGGAGTTATACATATAGACAACGCAAATACGTCTATACAAAACTAGAGTAAGTTGAAAGAGGAATTAGAATTGGTTAAAGGTTGTCGGGCAGGTGATAATGCTGCCCGAAAGGAACTTTACACTCTTTATTCCAAGAGACTGCTTGCTGTGTGTTATCGCTATACAGGCGATATAGACGTTGCGCATGATATTCTCCACGATGGTTTTATTAAAATCTACAAATCGATTTCAAAATTTGATTATCGTGGGAATGGCTCTTTAGAGTTATGGATGAGCAGAGTGATGGCAAACCTTTCATTGGACTACTTGCAGCAAAAGAAAAAAATGCAGGAAGTATTTGTTCAGGAAGAAGAATTGCCGGATGTGATTGAACTACCCGAAAAAGAATTGTATGAAGGAATTTCGGATTCACAGCTAATGCTTTTTGTGACAGAGTTGCCTGCTGGCTATCGTACAGTGTTCAACTTATTCGTGTTCGAAGAAAAGTCTCACAAAGAAATTGCTGCTTTACTTCACATCAATGAACATTCATCCACTTCACAACTTCATAGAGCAAAAAGTATGTTAGCTAAGAAAATTAAAGAATTTATCCGCAATGAAGAAAGATGAAGATGAATTAACCGAACTGTTTCACTCGCGACTGAAGAAATACGAAATTCCGTTGCAAGAGGACATGTGGGAAGATCTGGAAAAAGAATTATCCAAGCCTTCTCCAAGAAAGCTTTATTCTATATTGTTTATTGCTGCAGCAGCCATTTTTCTGATATTATTTGCTTGCTCGGCTGCAGTTTGGATGTTCGCTCCTCATAAAGAAGCTTCTTCCTTATTAAGCAAAGCTTCTGCACCTGTTATTGAAAAGCACAGTGCAATAGCAAAAGCGGATAAGGTAATAATCAGCAATCCTGTTACTGAAGAAGTTGTTGAACAGACTCCTGTACCGGAAGAAAAAGTAGTTATAGAGAAGACTGTTGAAACTATTCTGGCCGACACAGCTATTCAAAAAGAACAACCAAAGAAGCAATCACAGAATGTACTTATGTCTACCGAAGTGCAAGTGGCTGAAGCAATGGCTCAGGAAGATGATGATTACATAAAAGTTCATACAGAAAAAGAATGGAGCCTGGGTTTGTCGGCTTCTATAGAACCTTGCAAATCATTTACTAAAGTTGGAAACAACTCAGAACCAATAAATATTTGCTATAAAGAGCCCGTTTCATTGAGTCTGACTATCGGAAAAAGACTTTCTGATAAAATTTCAATAGAAAGCGGACTGAATTATACATTATTACGCTCAACATTAAAGGATGAGGCCGGAGGAAATCTTACCGATCAGAAATTCCATTTCCTTGGAATACCACTTAGAGTTAGTTATACGCTGATTAACAAAAAAGATTTTGATCTTTATGCATCTGCCGGTGGAATGTTGGAAGAATGTATTTCTCCAAAATCAGAATATTATTCAGGAACAAGTCAAACAGATAAAGATGATTATAATATGGACAGAATGCAATGTTCGCTCACTGCTTCTGTTGGATTCCAGTATAATACATCCGAGCATCTGGCGCTCTTTGCAGAATCTGGTCTTGCATACTATTTTGACGATCATGCACTTGCATCTACAATAAGAAAGGAAAGACCTCTTAATTTCAATCTCCGTTGCGGAGTTAAATTAGTGTACTAGCAACATTAATCTCCTTAAAGAACTTTATTATGAAAAGAAATCTATGGCCATTGGTAATGGGCATTCTGTTTCTCGTAGCTTATTGTTTACTTTTTACAGGATGTAGCGGAGAGGATGTTGACTTTGATAATCCAAATCCAAAAACGTTTGTTAAGCAGATAAAGGCGGGAACGTATGATACGAAAAGTCCTTATGGATTCGTTGAGGTTCCGGTTTTTGCAAAAAAAGATATTCCCGAGCTTATTAAATATGTGAAAGATATGTCTACTATCGAATTTTTTCCTGCAAATGTAGTTTCTTCATACGGACCTTTTGCTAATTATCGCCTCGGGGAATGTATTATGTGGACTATCGAATCCATTAGGGTTGGGAAGTATGCATCTTTGGGATGCAAGCTCGTTCATAAAGACGTGAATGAACATTTGCAATATGCTTATCTTTCTGATAGTGAAATTAAAGAAGTTGCAGACTTATATATTAAATGGTGGTACAAGGTGATAAGCCAGCCTGAATATAATTTAATAGATCCTTTTTCAGAGAATCCATTAGAAGGTACTAATTATCGTTGGAATTAAATGACAAAAAGAATATATCTCGTTGTTTTGTTTTTTGTTACAGCTATTGTTGCTAGTAATGCGCAGCAGCGCAAAGAAACTAAAAAAACTGTCACTCAAAAAAGCGAAATGTCAGTAGAAAAAGAAATAATAATAAATCCGGAAGCTCTAAAATCTATCAATTTAGGTTCTCCACGTATGTCATCGTCTTCTTCTAATATGAAGTCGACGGATGTGAAGGATCTTACAAACGAAATTCTAGGTAAGAAAGAGAGTTTGGATGCCCCGCATGAAGGAAAACTGATGCTGGGATTTTCTTGTTTTGCTTCTGCTTACGAAAATCGTAGGAGTGGACAGAAACTGAAAGTAGACCCAATGGGATTTGGCGAATTTAAAATGCCTCCCAGAGGAGGAATGCAAATTAGTAAAGATGCCACAACTCCAAGATATCTGGCTGCAGATAAGATTAAGACAATGTTTGGTCCTTCTGCCGGAGTTGCATTATCTTTTAGTGCAGAAGATATTCTTGAATCCATATTCTGGAGAAAACCACCCGATTTATGGACTCATTATGCTGATAAGCCAAAACCTAACTTTAGTATTGAAACAGATATGCCCGATGACCTTATTAAAATTCGTCAGGCTAATGTTGCAATGATGGATTCGTTGATAAACACTTCTTCGAAGAAGTATAAAATTGTTTATCTGTTCTGTGATGAGTCTGATTATTCAACGGAAAATTTTCCCGAGGTGGTTAAGTATGTGGAAAGTCATAAAGATAAATTCGATTTGTTTCCGGTTTCCGGAAAGAAGCATGAAGATCTTTCCTGCATAGCAAAATATCTACATAAAGTAGCTTACTATAGTCCGGTATATGTGTTGAACGGGAATCATAAGGAAAGTCTGATCCTTATGCTCGATCAAAATCATAAGGCTATTTCTTTACTTGCTTGCGATACACGCGTATCTAAGAAATTTGATGAAATAAAGCTTTTGCCATAGAGTGGTGGTTATTTTAGAGTCGTTTTTAATCAGAGTGATGCACGCATGGCTTCTATATATATAGTAAGCCGTGTGTGCATTTTCTTTTCTTTCCAGGATTATTCATCAAAACTTTATAATATCTTTGAAGGTAAATAAATGATTTATGAATAGAATATGTGATCTTTTTGGAATAAAATACCCTATTATACAGGGAGGAATGGTGTGGTGCAGTGGATGGCGACTGGCTTCTGCTGTAAGTAATGCCGGTGGATTAGGATTGATAGGAGCAGGTTCCATGCATCCTGAAGTTCTTCGTGAACATATCAGAAAATGTAGCGAGGCGACTGATAAACCGTTTGGAGTAAATATCCCACTTATGTATCCCCAGATAGATGAAATTATGAAGATTGTGGTTGAAGAGAAGGTGAAGGTTGTATTTACTTCAGCAGGAAACCCCAAGGCCTGGACATCTTATCTGAAACAAAATGGTATTAAGGTAGCACATGTAGTCTCTAGTGCCAAGTTTGCAGAAAAATGCGAGGCGGCAGGTGTAGATGCAATTGTAGCCGAAGGTTTTGAAGCAGGCGGACATAATGGAAGAGAAGAGACAACGACTCTTTGTCTTATTCCATCAGTCAGGAAAGCAACTTCGCTGCCATTAATTTCAGCTGGTGGTATAGCTACTGGTGCAGCAATGCTTGCAGTAATGGCATTAGGAGCCGAAGGTGTTCAGATGGGAACATGTTTTGCTTTGACAAAAGAAAGTTCGGCGCACGATAATTTTAAAGAATTGTGTTTGTCTCTCAATGAAGGTGATACCAAACTTCTATTGAAGAAACTAGCTCCGGTGCGATTAGTTAAAGGAAAGTTCTTCTCCCAAGTAGAAGAAGCCGAAGCTCGTGGAGCATCAGTGGAAGAGATGCGAGAATTGTTAGGTAAAGGTCGTGCAAAAAAAGGAATCTTTGAAGGAAATCTCGATGAAGGCGAGTTGGAAATTGGTCAGGTTGCTTCACTTATCCATGAACTGAAACCTGTTGCTGAAGTTGTAAAAAAAGTGGTTGATGAATTCAATGCCTGCAAACAGGTTGTATCTACCTTCTAAACTTTATTATGGATAAGTACGATGTTTACACTTTAGTTTAAAGCGTATTGAATGTAAGTCTTGCCAACTTTATAATGGATAAGTGCTGAGAAAACCATGATGCACAATATTTGCTTGCTTTAAAGAATTATTGTTTTGTTCTGTATAAGACCGAACAAACACTTAAATGGCAGACTTTTCAGCTAATTGAGTTTGCCGCTATTGCCACATAAAGAATTATTAAGTTAACCCAATTTATAACGAACTAATGTTTTTGAATTTTGCGGAAAAATAGGTTCTCTTTTTTGTTATTATAGGGGGTGAAACTAATTTTTCCGCAGTTTATAATCAGTTATTTAAGTAAAAAAGTAAAACGTATTGTCAGAAAACGTCCTTATAAGTTTACCTCAAAAGTGAATTCTTGTAGTTAAAATGTGTTATATTGCTTATTATTAGTTCTATAGGTTGTAAAAATCGTTTTTTTTATAATATTGCCGGAAGATAACTCTATATATTTCTTTAATTATATTTCTCCCTTATTGAAACACTTCTCATAATTTTTCCATTTTATGCTATTCTTCATTTTTATTGATTTGAAAAGATAAACTGTAAAAAAAGTTGCTTAGGTGTGATTTATGTGTAATTTTGCATATCCTTTATCTTGTGGAATAATTTATTTAAACGTATGCAATATAATACTATGAAACAAAACTCCTATATTCTATCTCTTGCTAATATTTTATCTTTTATATTGTATATGGTTCAGATTATATATGTTCATATAAAAAAAGTATGTTTATTGTCAATTGCAATATTTTCCCTTGTTGGTTGCACTATAAAGGAGTATAATGAAGAAAACTTTGTTGCGCCTGCAATAAATATATTATCTACCAATATAACTTCAGAGAATACTTGTGAGTTAGAGCTTAGAATCAATATAGGTGACGGTGCCTCTATCAAAGAGGCTCATATCAGTCTTTGGGATATGACAACAGAAAATGCAGAACCAGAAGAAATACCAATAGAGTTAACCAAAGAAAAGGAGCAAACACATAAATTGACGATAAAAGTTTCTCAGAAAAAACATGATTACAAAGTAAAAGTAATATTAAGATCTGAAAAAAATGATTATAGCAGTTTACCACAAGTCATAAGGTTTAGTGATAAATTGGCACAAGGAGTTGACTATATTGATCTCTATATAAGTGGTGCTGACTTTAGCCAGTATTATGTAGATGAGGTAAATAAAGTTGGAATGAATCTAGAGAAAGGAGACCGTTTTGCATTTTTGGTCTATTATTCAAAACTACCGTCTTCAGATACCAAAACTGAAATAAAATTAAATGGTACCATACCTATAAAGACAGAAATTAGTTATTCTGGTATGATGGAAGATGATCATGTACTTGGCTTTGGGTATTTACCTGATAATATTGTTCCGGGCATATATTCAGTTCATGTCTATTTAAATGATAAAGAGTATATTCTGGATTATAAGATAAATGTACTGCCAGGAATTAGTAAAAACGTATATCTGTCCAATATGCCATATTCCATTACGAGTCTTTCTTTGCCTGCAGCTAGTTATATTAAGGCAGATGAAATTTATTATATCCAATCGGAATTTAATCCTGTTAAAATATTAATATATAATCTTAAGAATAATACTTGGAGCGAAAAAAATGTAAATCCGTTATCAGCTCCATATCAGGTAAGTATTTTTGGTAAAGTAGATCATTATACTTTAATGTACATATCTGAGGATAATGCGATTCAAAAAATGGCTTTGTTTGACTTTGAAGAATCGAAGAATATATGGATAAAAGTTTCGGATTACCCAGGAAAAGCAACGAGAGGAGTTATTGCATTTAAAATAAATAATAAAATTTATATTGGTGGAGGAGCTCTTTATACTTATAATAAGCCTGGACTTTTTCAAACGCCCGAATACTTGAGAGATTTCTGGGAATATGATATTGCGAATGATAAATGGACAAAAATAAGTGATTTACCATATAATACACGTTTTGACGGGTTTATTAGCTCTTGTTGTATGAGTTCGGATAAAGGTTATATTTTTAATCGTTTCCTTGAATTATGGGAATATTCTCCTTTAGATGATAGTTGGAAAAAATTAAATTCACTTAGAGGAGGGCCAACTCAACGTTCTCATAGTAAATTATTATATAATCAAGATAAATTATATCTAGTAGGAGGAGAAGCATCTAATAATTTAAGAGATGTTTGGGAGTATGACTTGAAAACACAATGTTGGCGACTGATAGATCTCTTTGATGCATATTTTAAAGATGCAGATGTACAAGCATTTATATATAAAAATAAAATAAGAATAGGCTATTCTGCTATTCTGAATGAAAATAAACCTCTATTTGTTGAGGTTGAATTACCGTAATTCTACAAATATGAAAAAAATATTTATATACATATTTCTATGCTTACTTCTGGCTCAATGTTCCAAAGAAGAAATTGTGGTAGAACCAGAGATTGCAAAACAGGCTGAATCTGTTATGACAGGTGATTTTTCCGTAGAAATATCTTCCACTGATAAAGATATTTATTTAAAATGGTATCCTGTAAAGAATGCTAAAAGCTATGAAATAATTGTGAATGATACAATGACAGTGTATGATAAAATAGATAAAAATGAATACCTGGATTATTATGACTATCGATTAAAAAATCTAAAACCTAACACAGACTATAAGGTAACTGTTAGAGCTATCAGTGAGGATTTAAATGTAAAACTTGTATCTGGTAAAACAAGAACCATGAAAAGTTTCATTGATCAAGTTATCAATATTGAATTAGATAAGTATGATTACAGATTAGGGGAGTTCATGTTTTTTGGAAAAACGAAAGATGGAGGCTATATGGCCATTGGCTATTATGAGATTTTAGGAGACTACTACAAAGTTGCTCTAAAAATGAATTCAGCTTACAATATCGAATGGACTTGTAGTATTCCTGAGCCTGACAGCAAAGAGCAGCCCAATTTAAATATGTTTGAAATAAGTAATGGTGATTACATTCTTACAACTGAAAAGACTGTTATCAGAATAAGTAAAAACGGAACTTTACTTTGGAAAAAAAGTATAAACGATCAGGAGCTTGAGTTCTCAACAACAAGTGTACTTCTTCCAGATGAAAATATTATTCTTGGAGGATATGCTTGGAAGGAACTAGATAATGAAGGTCGTGGGTCAGATTGTTTTTATTTAGTTAAAGTCTCTCCTGATGGAAATATAATTTGGAAAAAATATGTAGACATTCCCAATAAATTAGGAGTTGCAAAATCCTTGGTGGATATTATTTATAATGAGACAACTAGAACGTTGTTGTGTTGTGGCTGGTCTACTGATAATGATTGTTCACTTATTCAATTGGATGCTGAAGGGAATCTTTTAAATAAATTGAAATATGAATATCCAAAAGATCAAGTTAATACATTTATAAAGATTCTGCCTTCTTCTGATGGTAATTATTATCTTATAGGAAATGCGTATGTTGTAAAAATAGATAATAAAGGATCTGTTATTTGGGAACAAAAAGGTCGTGATAATGGAGAGTGGCTTTACGCCTCTGCTGTTTTATGCAATATGATTAATGATAATTCATTATTAGTTGTATCTTATGTAGATCTATCATATGAAGCTAAAGTAGTAGATGTCAATGGAAATATTATAAAAAAAGTTCCTTTCAATTTTCCACGGGGAATGTATGCCGGACAAGATCCAATAGGACGATATGTATACGTAACAAGGTCTGGATCAATAATATTTATAAACCCTGATGGATATATTTCACAATAATAGTCTATTGCTTTTTTATATCTAAGTAAGGTGTTATAAGTTGTTTCCTTTTGAATGAATAATATAGATAGAGCTGATAGACAGCTCTATCTATCGCATATTATAATTCAATAGGTTCGTACTTTAAACCAAAGGTTTCGGCTACAGCCGGATAAGTAACTTTACCTTTTACAATATTCAATCCTTTAGCCAGACTCTTATCTTCTTTGCAAGCTTGTTCCCATCCTTTATTTGCTAAAGCTACTACGTAAGGAAAAGTTGCATTTGTAAGAGCGAGTGTTGAAGTATAAGGAACTGCACCCGGAATGTTGGCTACGCAATAGTGAGCTATACCGTCAACAACATATTGAGGATCTGTATGTGTAGTTGGGTGAGAAGTTTCAAAACATCCGCCCTGGTCAATAGCAACATCTACCATTAAACTGCCTTTTCTGAGATATTTCAGCATTTCTCGAGTTATTAAATGAGGAGCTTTTGCTCCGGGAATCAATACTGCGCCAATAACCAGATCGGTGGTTGGAAGTTCCTCTTCAATATTATGAGGAGAAGAATATAGTGTTTTCACATTGTGAGGCATAATTTCACTCAGATAGCGCAAACGTGGAAGTGATATATCGGCAATAACTACGTCGGCTCCCATGCCGGCAGCAAGGAATGCAGCATTACTACCCACAACTCCACCTCCAAGAACCAATACCTTTGCCGGCTTTACTCCTGGAACACCGCTTATCAGTAAGCCTTTGCCACCTTGTGGTCTTTCAAGAAATCTCGCACCTTCCTGTATTGCCATTCTACCAGCTACTTCAGACATAGGGATTAGTAAAGGTAAAGATCTGTCTTCCTTTTCTACTGTTTCGTATGCAATACAGACAGCTTTACTGTCAATCATTGCATAAGTAAGTTCTTTTTCCGATGCAAAATGAAAATAAGTAAATACTACCTGATTAGGTTTGATTAATTTATATTCAGGTTCAATAGGCTCTTTTACTTTAACAATCATCTCTGCTATTTCATAAACTTTTTCTATAGTGGATAGAATGTTTGCTCCAGCTGCTATATAAGCTTCGTCATCAAAGCCGCTATTAATTCCTGCATTGTGTTGTACGTATACGGGGTGGCCTCTTTTTATTAGTTCTTTTGCGCCACCTGGGGTGAGTGAGACCCTATTCTCATTGTTTTTGATCTCTTTTGGAATTCCGATTATCATAATGATAGATTTTTGGGTTAAACATGACGAAAGATACGTTATTTTTTGATAAAGTGTTATTGTTTTCCCTTTTTTATTCAAATTTTATTTTTGATATTTTGTTGGCTGTATATCAAAAAGATTGCATGTATTTGTTTGTACTTGCAAAATGTTTAGTAACTTTGCGCCCGAAAAATAAAATGGGTTAGTTTTGTATTTAATTGTTTCTAAATGTAATTTTGATAGCAGAAATGATTAATTCTTTAGTTGATTGCTTAATAGCTAAATAAGAAGAAATGAAAAAAAGATGGATTATTATGATGACGATTCTGGTCATCTTTTGTGTTATTGGAGTTTTTACTCCTGAAACTGCTGGAATATGGGAGCCCGACGCGAAAGTAAACTACACGGACGTAACATGGATTCTTACTGCAACAATTTTTGTATTAATGATGACTCCCGGATTATCGTTTTTTTATGGCGGTATGGTACGTCAAAAGAATGTGATTTCCACAATTCTTCAAAGCTTTATTGCAATGGGGGTAATCAGCGTTCTTTGGGTTGTATTTGGATTTAGTTTGGCTTTTGGAAACGATATAGGAGGTTTTGTAGGTAACCCTGCTACTTTTTTCATGTTTAATGGAGTAGGTGCAAAGACTAATGCACTTTTAAGCCCTACAATACCTTTGGCATTATATGCTTTGTTTCAAATGAAGTTTGCTATAATTACTCCTTCATTGATTACCGGTTCATTTGCGGAACGTGTTCGTTTCTCGGCATATATGGTATTCATGATTTTATTCTGCATCTTTGTTTATTGTCCTTTGGCTCACTGGACATGGCATCCTGATGGTTTCTTGCGCCAACTAGGTGTTGTCGATTTTGCAGGTGGCATTGTGGTTCATGCCTCTTCGGGTGTTGCCGCATTTACAGGAGCAATATTTTTAGGAAGACGCTGCGACAGGGGAGGAGACAGAACTCCTGCAAATATTGCACTTGTTATTCTGGGCGCATCAATGCTTTGGTTAGGTTGGTTTGGTTTCAATGCCGGATCTTCACTTGCTGCTAATGGAGTGGCTGTGAAAGCATTCTTAAATACAAATACCGCTTCGGCAACAGCAATGCTTGCCTGGGTGTTCTTTGATAGCCTTCGTGGACGTAAGCCTTCAGCTATGGGAGCTGCCATCGGAGCTGTAGTTGGTATGGTTGCAATTACTCCTTCTGCCGGTTATGTAACTGTAGGCCAAAGTATGTTTATTGCTTTAATTACAACAATTGTTTGTAATGTGGCTGTTCACTGGAAAAATTACAATTCAGTAGATGATGCATTAGATGTATTTCCTACTCATGGTGTAGGAGGTATAACAGGTACTATTCTTACTGGTGTTTTTGTTAACGGCTTAGTTGCCGGGAACATTCATGTTTTTCTGATACATCTTTTGGCTGTAGTTATTGTATGTGTTTACACATTTGTGGTAACTTACGCTCTTTACTGGATTACAGATAGAATGATACCAATGCGAGTATCTGTTAAAAGCGAACACATTGGACTTGACATCAGTCAGCATGATGAATCGTATGGAATTCGTTTTGGTGAAAGAGAATTGGCAGAATACTTAGACGTGGAAAAAACTGAAGAGAAATAAGTTTCTTGTTATTTATTCGTGATAGATTAATAAATCATAGTGCAAAAGACTGAAAGTCTTGGTACAAAAGAAAATCTCCTGAACAGAACTAATAATTCTGTACAGGAGATTTTCTTTTACTATATATTATCAAATATCTATTAGTTGTTTTATTATTATCTTTTTGTGCTAAAGGTTAAAGAGTAGAATCTGATGATGAACTAAATTAGTTGCACAGATTTTTAAGAGCCTTATTTATTTCCGGATACTGAAATGAATATCCATAATTCAATAATTTATAAGGAAATACTTTTTGCCCTTTCGTGAGAATTGATGCACCTTCGCCATACATAATTTTAAAGACAACAGATGGTATGCGGAAACATGCCGGTTTATGAGCAATCTTTGCTAGTGAATAGGTAAATATAAGATTGTCGCACATCTGAGGAGCGGTGCAATGAATAACACCTTTTATTTTTTTTGTAGTTATTATAGTCCAGAATATATTCATTAAATCGTCAATGTGTATCCAGGAAAAACCTTGACTGCCAGATGCTATCCTTCCTCCTATAAACAAACGAAACGGTAAATACATTTTAGGAAATGCTCCTCCGTCTTTACTTAGAACAACACCAAGTCGGGGAATAACTAAACGTACGTCAGTAGATACCTTTTTGGCTTCAGCTTCCCAGTCTTTACAAACACTGGCTAAGAATCCGTTATCATAATTCCCGTCTCTTTCACTCCATATCTCTTTATCAGGATATATTCCAACAGCAGAAGCAGAAATCAGTACTTCAGGTTTAGTGGCTAATTCATTGATTACTTGTACTAAATATCTGGTAGTTTTTATTCTGCTATCTCTTATTTTCTGTTTGTTTTCTTTGGTCCAACGACTATTAATTGAAGCTCCAGCCAGATTAATAATCGCATCACAACCGTTTAAAAGAGATATTAACTTCGATTTATTATCAGGAAGATAATGCTCTCTTTTCACTGCATGTACTTCTACACCTTTATTCATAAGAAAGTCACTAAGATGCTTTCCTATAAATCCTGTACTCCCTGTAATTGCGACCTTCATAAAATTAGTTATTTGCTTTATGAAATAATAACGTTTAAAGTATCAATTATGTTGTTTATTAGTGATTAATATTTATAATGATTGTGTGCTTTGAATAAAAATCCGTAAGTTTGCATCTCTTGAAAATAGTATTAGTTTTAATGAAAAGATATATAATTGCTCTGATGTTGTTAAGTGAGTTTTCACTATCAGCACGTGAAGCAAAAAAGGCTGTATTTGTAAATCCACTTAACATTCCTATTGTTCTGAGTGGTAATTTCGGAGAGTTGAGAGCAAACCATTTTCATGGTGGATTAGATTTTAAAACAAAGCAGGTTACAGGATTACCTGTTTATAGCATAGCAGATGGGTACGTATCCCAAATAAATGTTTCCCTTGGATCGGGTTACATGCTTCATGTGAGACATAAGAATGGATATACCTCTATTTATCGTCACATGCTTGGTTTTGTTCATTTATTGGCAAATTATACTGAAAAATATCAGTATGAACATGAGCTGGACGAAGTAACTATCGACCTTCCTCCTGATGAATTTCCGGTAAAGGCTGGTCAACAGATAGGATGGAGCGGTAATGAAGGATATTCTTTTGGTCCACATTTACATATGGACCTTATTGATACAGAATCGGGCGATTTTGTTGATCCTTTGCAGTTCTATGCCGGTATGGTTAAAGATACCAAACCGCCCAGAGCTGAAAGTATTATGTTGTTTCCACAATCGGGAAAGGGAGTGGTAAATAGCCGTCAAGCTAATTTCTCATTTCCCCCTTACGGAAATAGGGTAATTGAAGCCTGGGGAGAGATTGGTGCCGGAATCAGGGCGCATGATTATATGGACAATGTGTCTAATCATTACGGAGTACATTCTGTAACGCTATTTGTAGATGGAAAAGAAGTTTGCAGTAGCAATATGGATTATTTTTCGGCATACGAAAACCGCATGGTTAATTCATGGGCGTATGCAGGGTATATGAAATCATTCCGTGATCCGGGTAATAAACTGCGTTTTCTACATACCGGTGATGATAGAGGTATTGTACAGATTAAAGAAGAACGCGATTATAAATTTATGTTTGTACTGAAAGATGTATTCGGAAACTCATCCAATTATACATTTACAGTTCGTGGAAAGAAACAGGAAATTCCTGAAGCTGTAGTTAAAAGTAAGTACATACTGAAATGGGATGAACTGAATGTTTTGAATAAACCAGGTGTACAACTGATAGTTCCTGCCGGAATGGTATATAAGGATGAACCTGTAAACTTTGAAACATTTGATGTTCCGGGAGCCATTTCCTTAGATTGCCAGTTGCATAATGTACCATTACCACTTCATGCCCCTTGCGAATTGGAAATCGGTGTTCGTAATATGATTAAGCAAGATACGAAAAAGTACTATATTGCTCAGAAAATAGGTAATGGATACAAATATGTAGGTGGAGTATATAACAATGGATATATTTGTGCGGATATAAAAGATCTTGGCACATATACAGTTAAAATAGACACAATTCGTCCAAGAATAGCTCCGGTAGGGAAAAACTATTGGTCTAAAGCCGGGATTGTATCTTTTTCTATTCGTGATAACGAAACAGGTATCAAGTATTACAAAGGCAGGATTGATGGCAAATTTGCTCTTTTTCATCTGAAATTAATGAATTCTCGTTTGAGTTGCAGACTCGATTCCAGAAAAATTCAAAAAGGAATTCAGCACGATGTGGAAATACTTGTAATAGATAATTGTGGTAATGCTTCGGTTTATCGCGACTCATTTAAATGGTAGTAATAATTAAAATAACAATATATGAATAAACGACTTATAACCTTTGCTTTCTTACTGTTTGCATTGTTGGCTAAAACTTTAGCGTGTACAAATCTTATTGTAGGAAAAAATGCTTCAACAGATGGTTCAACCATTGTTTCTTATTCAGCCGATTCTTATGGCATGTTTGGTTATCTATGTCATTACCCTTCCGGAACCTTTGCAAAAGGAACCATGCTGAATATAAACGAATGGGATACCGGTAAGTATTTAGGGCAAATAGAACAAGCCAAAAAAACATATAATGTAATTGGTAATATGAACGAGTTTCAGTTAACAATTGCAGAAACAACCTTTGGTGGTCGTGAAGAATTGGTAGATTCAACAGGAATTATTGATTATGGAAGTCTTATTTACATAACTCTTCAAAGAGCGCATACTGCCAGAGAAGCTATTCAGACAATGGATAAGCTGGTTCAGGAATATGGATATTATAGCAGTGGCGAATCTTTTACCATTGCCGATCCAAATGAAGTATGGATTATGGATATGGTTGGAAAAGGTCCCGGCATTCGTGGTGCAGTTTGGGTAGCAGTACGCATACCGGACGATTGTATTGCAGCTCATGCTAACCAATCTCGTATTCATCAGTTTAATATGGATGATAAGGAAAACTGCATGTATTCTTCTGATGTAATTTCATTTGCCCGTGAGAAAAAGTACTTTAACGGTGTGAATAAAGACTTTAGTTTTGCAGATGCTTATGCTCCGCTTGATTTTAGTGCACGTCGTTTTTGCGAAGCCAGAGTATGGAGCTTCTACCGCATGTTTAATCCCGAAATGGAATCATATTTAGGATATATTCAGGGAACTAGCAAAGAACCGATGCCTCTTTACATTAAACCAGCCAAAAAACTGTCAGTACAAGATATAAAGAATGCCATGCGCGATCATTACGAAGGTACTCCACTCGATTTAACAAAAGACTTAGGAGCTGGTCCATATAAAAGTCCGTATCGCCTTTCTCCGCTAACATATAAGGTTGGCGATCAGGAATATTTTAACGAACGACCAATCTCTACTCAACAAACAGGATTCACTTTTGTTGCTCAGATGAGAGCTGATAAGCCAGATGCAATTGGTGGTGTGTTATGGTTTGGTATGGATGATGCAAATATGACAGTTTATACTCCGGTATATTGTTGTACAGATAAAGTGCCTGAATGTTATGCTCAGGGAAAAGGCGATTATATTACCTTCTCATGGGACTCTTCATTCTGGATATTTAACTGGGTTGCAAATATGATTTATCCTCGTTATAGTCTGATGATTGACGATTTACGCTCCACTCAAAAAGAAATGGAAAGCGGATTCAATATGTCACAAGATGCAATTGAAGCTACTGCAGCCAAAATGTACGAAACAGATCCTGCAAAGGCAAAAGCATTTCTTACAAATTACACAAACATGTCTGCTCAGAATACTTTTGAAACATGGAAACATCTGGGCGAATTCCTTATTGTGAAATACAATGACGGAGTTGTGAAGCGTATGAAAAATGGCAAGTTCGAACGTAACTCAATCGGACAGCCAGCACCGGTAATGCGTCCTGGATATCCGAAAGATTTTCTTGAAGAGGTTGTTAAGGCTACGGGCGATCGTTATAAAGTGACACAATAAACCTATAATGAGACAAAAAGGTTTGTTGGAAATGTGTAAAATATAAGTGAAATTTGTTATTTTTGTGCCGATCTTTGTATCAGGAATACACAAAACAATTTAAATAAACAATCGTATGGATAATCAAGAATTGATAAAATTCGTATCAGAGAAAGCTAATAAATGGCTTACTCCCGCTTATGATGCAGAAACTCAGGCAGAGGTTAAAAGAATGCTTGACAATGAAGATAAAACAGAACTGATCGAATCATTCTATAAAGACCTGGAATTTGGAACAGGTGGTTTACGTGGTATAATGGGAGTAGGTAGTAACCGTATGAACATTTATACTGTTGGAGCTGCAACTCAGGGTTTATCTAACTATCTGAATAAATCTTTCAAGGAATTAAAGCAAATATCTGTAGTTATTGGTCACGATAGCCGTAACAACAGCCGTAAATTTGCAGAAATCTCTGCGAATATCTTTTCAGCAAACGGAATAAAGGTTTATCTGTTTGAAGACCTTCGTCCAACTCCTGAGATGTCTTTCACTATCCGTCATTTAGGTTGCCAGAGTGGTATTATTCTTACAGCTTCTCACAACCCAAAAGAATATAACGGTTATAAAGCATACTGGGATGATGGCGCACAGGTACTTGCACCTCACGATTCAGGTATTATTGATGAAGTAAATAAAGTATCTTCTGCTGCCGATATTAAGTTCGAAGGCAACCCTGCGCTTATTGAAATTATTGGCGAAGATATTGATAAAGCATACTTGGATAAGGTTAAAACAGTATCAATTGATCCTGAAGTTATTGCTCGTCATAACGATTTGAAGATTGTTTATACTCCAATTCACGGAACAGGTGTACGCATTATACCACGTTCTTTGAAAATGTGGGGCTTTACAAATGTAATTCCGGTGCCAGAACAAAATGTGATTAGTGGTGATTTCCCAACTGTGAAGTCTCCTAATCCTGAAGAACCTGCAGCATTGTCAATGGCAATAGAAAAAGCTAAAGAAACAGATGCCGATTTAGTTATGGCTTCCGATCCTGATGCCGATCGTGTAGGTATTTCCTGCAAGGACGATAAAGGCAAATGGGTATTGATTAATGGTAACCAGACTTGTCTGATGTATCTATATTACATCATCACTCAATACAAAGCTTTGAATAAAATCAAAGGTGATGAATTTGTAGTGAAGACAATTGTTACTACAGAATTGATCAAGACTATTGCAGACCGCAATAAGATTGAAATGCTTGATTGCTATACCGGTTTTAAATGGATTGCACGCGAAATTCGTTTGGCTGAAGGCAAGAAAACATACATTGGTGGTGGAGAAGAAAGTTACGGATTCCTTGCCGAAGATTTCTGCCGTGATAAAGATGCTGTTTCTGCTTGCTGTTTAATTGCTGAGGTTGCTGCCTGGGCAAAAGATAATGGCAAAACTTTGTATCAATTGCTTCAGGATATCTATGTAGAATACGGATTCTCTAAAGAGAAAGGTGTTTCTGTAGTGAAACAAGGTAAGAGTGGAGCAGAAGAAATCAAGCAAATGATGACTGATTTCCGCAACAATCCTCCTAAAGAAATGGCTGGTTCTAAGATTGTTCTTTATAAGGACTTCCAGGCTTTGCAGCAAACTAATGCTTTAACTGGAGAAAAATCAGCATTGGATATGCCTGAATCTTCTAATGTATTACAATACTTCACTGAAGATGGTAGTAAAGTTTCTATCCGTCCTTCAGGTACAGAACCTAAGATTAAGTTCTATATTGAAGTTAAAGGTGATATTAAATCACGTGCAGATTATGATAAATCAAATGCTGCCGCTGACGAAAAGATTAAAGCCGTTATGACTTCTCTTGGAATCTAAGAAGAAATTATATCTCACAAAAAAAGCTGTTTCAGTAATGAGACAGCTTTTTTTGCTATAAGTACTTTTTTAAGAAGTTATTTTTTGCTACTGTAATTGCATTCACTAAAAGTCCGGTTTTCATCTCCCTGTTCCTGAGATATCAATATGGAATTCTCAAAATGAAATACTGTATTTATCATGTACCATGTTTGTATGTACAACTGCTCTTTGTAATACAGGTCTTCGTGCAAAACCTTATCCTTATCGAAATAGAAACCAGTCTTATAAGGTTTTCCGAAAAGAGAGATAAAGTCAGCTTTGCTCATACCGGGTTTTACCTTATCACTAATTACAAACATACTTTTCGTATAATCTTTTGAAACGAATGAACCTTTATTCTCTGTCTGTGTAGTTATACAACTGGATAGTGATAAAGATACTAATAGAAGTAAAAAGATCTTTTTCATTTTATACCGTCTTTATATTAATATATAAGGTTGTAGACCAGCCATTAGTCCATTGCCGAAGCGTCAAAAGAGAGTGGAAGCAGACTTCCAATTCCTTCTACTATATAAATACATTCTTTTCCATAAAGTAAAATACGAATGGAATTGCCAAAGCGCTTTTCTGTTTCCAGAATAACCTGTCGGCAGGCACCGCATGGAGGAATAGGAGTATCTATAAAATCACGTTCCGTACGGGCAGCAATAGCCAGAGTCTTTACTGCAGATTCCGGATATTGAGAGTTTGCATAGAACAACGTAGTGCGTTCGGCACACAGTCCGGAAGGGTAGGCTGCATTCTCCTGATTATTACCGGTAACAGTAATTCCATTATCTAGTAAAGCTGCAGCACCTACTGAAAACTTTGAATAAGGAGCGTAACTACGCTTCGTTGCTTCAATTGATTGATCAATAAGTTTTTTATCTTCATCGGAAAGTTCATCGTATTGGCAAACTTTTATAATAGATTTGATCGTCAGATCTTTCATAATTATACGGGTTTTATTGGTTTTAATAACAAAGTTAATAAAAGAGATTGGTAAATTCGATTATTTTTATGACTTTTGTGCTCAGTAACAGATAAAATATATAGTATGAAATTTTCCCGATTGTTTTTTGCTTCTGTATTGTTGGTTTGCGCAACTTTAGCTCAGGCTCAGTATAGAAATCCTAAATACATGGCTTATGTCAAACAATATAGTGACTTGGCTATAGAACAGATGAGAGAGTATAAAATTCCGGCTAGCATAACTCTTTCTCAGGGACTTTTGGAATCAGGAGCAGGACAAAGCTCTTTGGCAAAGGAATCAAATAATCATTTTGGAATAAAATGTGGTGTAAGGTGGAACGGACCAAGTGTTTCTCATGATGACGATGCACCCAATGAATGTTTCCGGGCATATAATAATCCAAATGCTTCATACGAAGATCATTCTAAATTTATTTCTTCCGGTGCCAGATATGCTTTTCTTTTCAATCTTGATATTACCGATTATAAAGGTTGGGCAAAAGGATTAAAGAAGGCCGGATATGCTACAGACCCTTCTTATGCGAATCGTTTAATCACTATTATTGAAGATTATGAACTCTATAAGTATGACAAAGAAGGACTGAGCAAGAAGAAGCACATTCATGAAAAGAAAGAAAAAGAAGCATTTGTACCTCATCAGGCTTACATCGCCAATGGGTTGCTATATGTTATAGCTCGCCGTGGAGATACGTTCGAGAGTATTGCCGATGAGTTCGATACATACGCAAGAAAGCTCATCAAAGATAATGATCTTACCAAGGATTACACATTGGCAGAAGGAGATATTATCTATCTTCACCAGAAAAACAAACATGCTTCAGAAAAGTATACTGTTCATATAGTTCGTGAAGACGATTCAATGCATAGCATTTCTCAATTATATGGTATCAGACTTAAGAACCTTTACAAACTGAATAAGAAATCGGGCGAGTATGTTCCTCAGGTGGGAGATTTAATCTGGCTGAGATAATATACTCTTTAAATATTGGTACATAGATTAATATTGCCGTGTAACTTGAAGACAAAAGTTACACGGCAATATTTTTTAGATTTTATACTCCACTAAATCTTTCTTATTTTAAGATTTAAAATCTAGTTTGTTGCCTCTTTGGCATTCCTAAAACTTATATTAGTTTGATAATTAGATATATAAAAGTTTTATATTGTTACCTTTGTTGTGATAATTTGTGTTTACTATTTTATATTTTTGTGTTCTAATGCAATAATAACCGTATAAAATAATCTATGAGAAAGTTTAGAATAGTATTAATTCTGTTGTTAATTCCCATCATAATGGGAAGCCGTTGTGAAAATGATGACGAAAATTGTCATGATAGAATCGAGTTTTCGAATAAAACAAGTAGTACATTATATATAATGAGTGAAGATAGTGCCATTCTTTTCAGGTACAATGGCAGTCCATATTCTGATTCGTATAAAACATTACCAAATGAAAATAACAACACAGCATTTTTTAATGTTTTTAGCGGTCGTTCAGAATGTTATGAAAATACATTGAAAGATACATTATATGTTTTTATTTTTGAAGAAGATGTATTGGCGAATCATTCATGGGCTGATGTTGTTGATAAGAACCTAGTACTTCAGCGTTACAATTTGAGTTTGAAGGATTTGCAGCAATTAAATTGGCAAATCTCTTATCCACCTTCGGAACAGATGAAAGATATGAAGATGTATCCACCATTTCCATAATTTTTTGGTTTTGTAGCAAATCACCGGGTCTTTGAACAAATCGGCCTGTTCGTTTTTCCCCAACAGATAAAAATTAAAAATTGAGACCAATTGAAAACACGTAACCTGATAATTGTTTTATTTATTTTCTGTTGTCAGAATGGCTTTTCACAACATGAAATTATAACCAAGTTGAAAGACTTTTATGCAAAGTCCGATTTGAATTGTTATGAACATAAAATTCAGCAGGACCTAAATAAGTTCGATTGTTGGTTGACAGATACATTGCCATTGCTGAAAAATGATTTCTTTCAGGTGCCATACAGGCCCTCTAATATTGATTTACGGAAAGAAAAGAAAGTTTTTATCCTGGCTGTAACGCTTGCCAATACTCAAAACTACTGTTTTGAAGATAATATTTACGATTATTTGATAATTGATAGCCTGCGTACATTTATTGTTGCTTGTGTTGATGAAAAAATGAATGTAAAAGGGTTTACTGATGTTGATGAAATAGGATCTTATGGTGATCTTAAAGATGATTTTTATTATTATAAAAACAAACAGAGAAAACATCTACGGCAAGTAATTAGAAATATAAATAAGGAAAATCCAGATTTAATATTATATTGCCATAATTTTTTTGGTTTTTTCCTATATATAAAAAATAATAAAATCTTTGTGTATCATGTGTCTAACGGAATTAAAAAAGAATTTAATGAAAAGGCAAGAGAATGCCCGGATATAGATATGATTAAACGTTTGAATGTGATGTCTTATCCTTATAAGAAAGAATATGAATTAGATTCCCATCCTGATTTTTATCGTAATACTGGCCATACACCACCAAATGAAGTTCGAATTTGTCCGCCTTTGCTGGAACCTGCAAGGTAGTTATATATAAAGGTGTTTTTATGGCTGATTAGATATCATTTTTTACAATAATAACCGTATAAAATAATCTATGAAAAAGTTTTTATTAATAATTGTTCTTACAACCGCAACAACCATTCTTTCTGCGCAAGAGCAGAAAAAGTATTATCTTGGAGGATCTTTCTCATATGGAATATCTGATTATTCAAGTAACCGATTTAATTTTTCGGAAGAAAAAGAATATACTGGCAGTGATTATTATAGTATAGCGTTAGATTATGCTTACAAAACGTCTCCAAAAACGGATTTCTTTATAGGACTATCCGGCACAGTGCATCGACTGAATACTAAATCAAGTACACATCCTATTTCTGGAGATTCAAATTCCTCGGAATATTATGAACCGTTTGGTATTTTTTCTGTACCACTAGGTATAAAATACCATTTTGGGAAATATTTGTATGCGAAAGGTGGAGCGAGTCTGAATTATCATCCGTATAATGGATATACTTGGGGGATTGGAGGATTAGCCGGTTTGGGAGCTGAATATACATGGAGGTCTGGACTGTCTTTATCAATATCTCCGCAGATACAGTTTAATATGTTGGGGCTTGGCTCTACTGAAAACATGAATTCCAGCTTTGATGAAAATTTAACGCAAATTGGAATAAATATTGGAATAGGGTATAGGTTTTAATTTGTGTCCTGAAAAACAATAAGGTACTTGCAAATTAATTGTAAACGGATTATAATAAATTATTGGTCAACTGATTATAGGCTTAAGAATATTAGCATTCAACAGGAATCAGTTTAATCCAAAAGAAAGCATAAACTAATGATTTCATAAGGTTAAGTCAATCCAAACATGTACATGATTGAGTTCAATCTTGTACATGATTGATTCCGAACATGTACATGTTTACTTCAACTTCCCGCCTATAAATTACTAATAACCCTTTTCTTATCAAATACTTCCAAGTCTGCAAAGCAATAATCCATATCGTTTTATACAGCAATTTCCAGCTAAGCACTTTTTTGAAGAATAAACATATTTGATTATCAACTAAATATGTTTTCAGGGGGTGGAGATGGTGTAGATAAATTGTTCTTTTTTCGTTCTGAAAAATAGAATTTCAAAAATTCTGCAATTTGCGGAATTATTGAAATTTTATTTCTGGAAGCCAAAAAAACTCTTTTTATGTACACCATCTACACCCTCGTTAATGGTAATATGTTGATAATCAGTATTTGTTTGGTCTGAGAAAAGCAAGATGTGTACTTTAGAAAAAAATGCAGCAATAATTATACTTTAAATAAATCGAGCATTAAACCTTGACTGATATTAAAATTAAAGAGAAATTATAGCCATAAATTCTCCCATTTATTTTCAAATGCTATTATATTTTTTTTAGGCATAGACATAGGACTTCCAGGTTTTAGATGTTTTACTCTTGGAAGATTGTCGTAGTCATCCTCTATCTTATTTGAGATTTCGATGAATTGTTCTTTGGATAGTATATAGAAAGTAAAATGATCATCTTTATCTATATAAACGAAAACGTATGGACCTGCAACGTCTTTGTAAAATTCGTGCCTATTATCACGATTCCCCATTATGGGAAATGCAGAAATTGTTTTGCCATCTTCTTTTTCTCTGACTGTTTTAACTTGAATAGCAATTGATTTCTGACTCTCTTGATTATGACATAATATATCAAAAGTAGGGCAATTATTATATGCCATAGAAGGTATCCAACCTTTTAAACATAGTTCTTTCATAACGGCACATTCTCCAGCTAAGCCGTTTAGCATTTTTTTATATTCCTTCATGATATTATTTATTTAAAAACTCTTCTGAAAAATCTGTAGACAACAATAGCTGCTTTATTTTTTCTCTACTTTTTTCAGCGCGTTTTATAAGTTCAGCTTCTACATCTTCACCCCAAAAAGAAAAATTAAGTTCATTCATTTCATTTAGATAACGTAATTTCAATTCTTCTTGCAATGTTTGAGTAAGTTCAAGAATTTCGGATTCCTCCAAAATTCCACTTGTCCAATTAGTTGGTTCACCCCAACGAAGAATCTGAATATAGGAAAGCAACGTATCTTTCAATGATTTAAGAGTGGTTTCAGAATGAGATTCTATATATGTCCTGATTATCTCTATCAAGTCCATGCCATTAAAAACCAAGAATGCTAAATTTTCTAATTTTTCATTCCAACTTAATTTGTTAAATTGATGAGAAAAAGCGTCAAAATAGGAATGTGAGTTGGGAATGCACCAGCTTCTATCATGTTTAAAGTTAGATATATCTTTATAGTCTATCATATAGTATTTTATATTTAGATTTGAGTTGTAATACAAATGTACAAAATTATTGCAATAATAAACCTTTTATAATCATTAATAGTTATTTTATAGTTGTCTTTTTTTGATATATTTCTTTACTGTGAAAAAATAGTAGGTGGCACAGGTGGCAGAGAAATAATACTTTTTCCGGTTCTGAAATTTATTTTTTGAAAATTCCGCAATTTGCATAATTTTTAATTTTTTATTTCTGGGAACCAAAAAATCTCTTTTTTACTGCCACCTGTGCCACCTCTTTAATGATAAGGTATTGATAATCAGTGTTGATAAAATTGTAATCTAGCATAATATTGCTTTAATATGCATAAAAGGCCGGAGTTTTTGTGTTTATAAAGATAAGGCTATCTGTACTATCTTCAATTTATAAAACGAACAGAGTGTTCATTATCGAACACTCTGTTTTATATATATCCTCTCATTATTAGATATTTAGCACTTTGGCACGTACTTTGACTACTATGTTCATATAAAATGTAAACATTCGTATTTTATGGACAGAGAAATTCCAAAAGATGTTCAGCTTAAAGAACGTAGAAAGAAAATAATCAAGTTTTCCTTAATAGGGACAGTTTCAGTAATTCTTGTTGTTGCTTTAATCTCTTTTATGCGTGCAGGAGTCGACAGAAAAGATTTGGTCTTTTCTAAAGTAGAAAAAGGAACTATAGAGGTGTCTGTTAGTGCATCAGGTAAAGTGGCTCCGGCATTCGAAGAGATTATTAATTCTCCAATCAACTCCAGAATTCTTGAAGTATATAAAAAGGGGGGCGATTCAGTAGATGTAGGTACGCCAATCCTGAAGCTCGATCTTCAAAGTGCAGAGACAGATTATAATAAACTTCTGGATGAAGAACAGATGCGTAAGTATAAGCTGGAACAACTGAAGGTTAATAATAAAACTAAGCTTAGTGATATGAACATGCAGATAAAAGTATCTGCCATGAAACTCAGCCGCATGAAGGTGGAACTTCGCAATGAGCATTATCTGGATAGTCTGGGTGCCGGCACAACCGATAAAGTAAAACAAGCCGAACTTAGCTATAATGTTGCTAAGTTGGAACTTGAACAACTGAAACAACAATATAATAATGAATGTCAGATTGCGGCTGCCGAATTAAAAGTTCAGCAACTCGATTTCAATATCTTCCGTAAATCACTGGCCGAAACAAAACGTGTTCTTGATGATGCACGGATACGTTCTCCACGAAAAGCCATTCTTACTTTTATCAATAATCAAATTGGGGCTCAGATTTCTCAAGGCGGACAGGTGGCTATAATATCAGATCTTTCTCATTTTAAAGTGGAAGGTGAGATTGCCGATACCTACAGTGACCGGGTTAGCGCCGGAGGAAAAGTTATTGTAAAGATTGGAAGCGAACAACTTGAAGGAACTGTGAGCAGTGTTACTCCACTTTCCAAAAATGGTGTTATTTCTTTTACTGTACAGTTGAAGAACGATCATAGCCCACGCCTTCGTTCCGGACTAAAGACAGATGTATATATAATGAATGCTGTAAAAGAAAACGTATTGCGCATTGCCAATGGTTCTTATTATGCCGGGGCCGGAGAGTACGACTTGTTTGTACAAAACGGAAACAACCTGATGAAGCGTAAAGTTCGCCTGGGGGATAGCAATTTTCAATATGTAGAGGTTATATCCGGATTACAACCGGGCGATCAGGTAGTGGTTAGCGATATGACAAATTACAAGAATAGATCTAAACTGAAAATTAAATAAGAAATTAAAATACTTACAATTATGATTAAGCTTACAGAATTAAACAAGATTTATCGTACCGACGAAATTGAAACAATAGCTTTGGAGAATGTAAACCTGGAAGTACAAAAAGGTGAGTTCTTAAGTATAATGGGGCCTTCGGGCTGTGGGAAGTCTACCTTGCTGAATATTATGGGATTGCTTGATGCTCCAACATCCGGTAAGATAGAGATAAACGGTATTCAAACCATAAATATGAAAGATAAAGAACTGGCTCAGTTTCGTAATCAGAAATTAGGATTTGTTTTCCAGAGTTTTCACTTAATCAATTCATTAAACGTAATTGATAATGTTGAGCTTCCATTACTTTATCGCAAAGTATCTTCTTCCGAAAGAAGAAAAAGAGCACAGGAGGTATTGGAGAAAGTAGGATTGAGTCACCGTATGCGTCATTTTCCAACTCAGCTATCGGGTGGTCAGTGTCAACGTGTAGCTATTGCCCGTGCAATTATAGGTAATCCGGATATTATTCTTGCCGATGAGCCTACCGGTAATTTGGATTCTAAAATGGGAGCAGAGGTTATGGATATTCTGCACAAGCTGAATAAAGAAGACGGACGCACCATTGTTATGGTTACGCACGATGAACGTCAGGCAAAACAAACAGCACGTACTGTTCGCTTCTTTGACGGACGACAAATACAATAATCAGCTGGTTTTCTGAAGAGCTTAATGAATATAATTAATCAATAACAGATAATAGAATGTATAAACAATATTTAAGTCAGACATTGCACTTGCTGAAGGAGAATAAACTGCTGAGTGCAATCTCTATTATAGGAACAGCCCTTGCCATATCTATGATAATGGTCATTGTGATTGTCTATGAAGTAAAGACGGCTAATTATGAACCGGAAACTCACCGTGACAGGATGCTTACTGTAAAGTGGGCGGGGATTGTTGATAAGAAACATCCTGACTGGAATTCAAATTCGATGCTTTCCTCCAGAGTAGTAAAAGAGTGTTTTTATACGTTGAAAAGTGCAGAGGCTGTGACCGGCATACTTCCTTACCAACCGAAGTTGGCTAATATTCCGGGGGGAACAACCGATTTAAAATGCGATGTAAGTTTTACAGATGCTGCATTTTGGAAGGTATTTGAATTCTCTTTCCTGAAAGGTAAACCATTTGTGCAAGAAGAATTTGAAAGTGGCATAAAAAAAGCAGTGATTACTGAAAGTCTGGCTCGCCACCTATATGGTAATATTGATGTTATTGGCAAACCTATTCGTTTTAGTTATATAGATTATACAATATCTGGTGTGGTAAAAGATGTATCTACCTTAGCCGAAGCTGCTTATGCTCAGGCATGGGTTCCATATACGGTAATTAAAAGGCCATTCAATGAAGATTGGAGTGAAGGCTTGTTAGGGTCTTTCCGATGTTATATTTTGGCTCGGAATAGTTCTGATTTTGATAAAATCCGTAACGAAGTTAATCGGAACGTAATTGCACTGAATGCTGGACAAAAAAGTCAAAATCTTATTTTACGTGGACAACCAGATACACAGTTTGTACAAATGACTCGTAGATGGGCAAATGAGGATGCAAAGGTGAAAGAAACCATAATTAAATATAGCATAGTTCTTGTAATTCTGTTACTTGTCCCTGCCATTAATCTATCGGGAATGACTCTATCTCGTATGAGAAAACGAATGGCAGAAATAGGGGTAAGAAAAGCGTTTGGCGCTAATAGAAAGGAGTTGTTGGGACAAATTTTATATGAGAACTTTGTGCTTACCATTTTAGGAGGAATAGTGGGGCTTTTCTTTTCTTTTGTTTCAGTGTATTTTATGAAAGAATGGCTATTAAGCAGTTCAATGGACGGTTATCTAGCCGGAAGTTCTTCTCTTAGCATAGAAATGCTGTTTAAATCTTCCGTATTTCTTTATGCACTGCTATTTTGTATGTTGTTGAATATGCTGAGTGCTGGAATTCCAGCATGGAAGGCTTCTCGAACCAATATTGTTAATGCTTTAAATGATAGATAAGATGATTAAACATATTCTAAAACAAATTTGGGTACAACGTATTACTAACTCCTGGTTATGGATGGAGTTGTTTATGGTTTCTATATTTCTTTGGTTTATCATAGATTTTCTATATGTTACTGTAAATACTTATTATACTCCTACAGGCTTCGATATTGAACATACTTACAAAGTAGACTTGGATCAAATGTCATTGGAGAGTGAGGATTATATACCTACAGATAAAAAGAAAACAACCGTTGGTGAAGATTATTTAACCATAGTGAACCGCATTCGTAATTATCCGGGAGTGGAGGCAGTAAGCATTTCGTCTTGTGCATATCCTTATTGCGGAGCAAACTCATTTAATAATTATAAACTTGACACTGCGCAAGTGAATTTACAGCTCCGTTTTATTACTCCCGATTTCTTTCGTGTTTTTCGTGTAACTACTCCCGATGGCAAAATAGAATCGTTGGTTTCTAACTTTAAGCAAAAGAATTCAATTGTGATATCTAAGGATGCTGATTTGAAATTAATGGGAGAGGGACGTTCTGCTCTTGGGAAGACATTGAGCCAGTCTGAAGTAGATTCTGTAAGTAAGAAGGTTACCGGTATTTGTTCTTACATCCGTTATAGTGAGTTTGCGAAAAAATATCCATGTGCGTTTTTGGGAAATGAAGAATCTGAAATGGCTAAAGTAAATTCCTCAGACTATTTTTCCGGATTAGATCTTTGTATCCGTGTTTCTCCGGAAGCCGATCACAATTTTATTTCCAAATTTCGGAAAGACATGATTGGCCAATCAAGAGTAGGTAACTTTTTTCTGCTTGATGTAAAATCGTTTGCAGATATACGCGATTCTTATTTTAAAATGACAGGAGATTTTAATGAACTAAAAACCCGTATGGCAGTTATTGCTTTCTTATTGGTTAATATCTTCCTCGGCATTATTGGAACATTTTGGTTTCGTACGGATTACAGAAAAGCCGAAATGGGGCTGCGATTGGCTGTTGGATCCACACGTACCAGCTTATTCAGACTACTTATTGCAGAAGGAGTGATATTGCTTACACTTGCCATTATTCCTGCAGGCATTATATCTTTTAATATTGGTAAAGCCGATTTGGTTGATGTAGACAGAATGGATTTTACACTTGTGCGATTTATCTGTGGAATGCTCATAACTTATTTGTTAATGGCATTTATGATAATACTTGGTATCTGGTATCCGGCTCGTCAGGCTATGAAGATACAACCGGCGGAAGTTCTTCACGAACAGTAAATTGCTGCAGGAAGGTTTTTAGAATATAACGGAAGGTGTTTGCACTCTTGTACAAAAGAATACAATCTTCTGTACAAAACAATTAATTCTTTTGTACAGAAGAAATCAATCTTTTGTACAAGAATAAAATGAAGTTCGGTTTAATAATTTAAATGTATGGTTTTAGTAGTAATATTAATCATTATTCTTTCTGCAATTTCCTGTGAGGCAAATGCGCAGAAACAGTTATCGCTTGATGATGCAATATCTCTGGCAAGAGTGCAAAGTGTGGATGCTGCAGTATCACTCAACGAGCTGAAAACAGCTTATTGGGAATATCGTACGCATAAAGCGGATATGCTTCCTGAGGTTAACTTTTCCGGAACGCTTCCTGCTTACAACAAGAGCTACAGTTCTTATCAGGAAAGTGATGGGTCGTACACTTTTGTGCCCAACAATTATCTGGGACTTTCAGGTAAATTCTCCGTAGATCAGAATATATGGGTTACTGGTGGTAAACTTTCGCTTACTTCCTCTCTCGATTATCTGAAGCAATTGAGTTCCGGAGGTACACATCAATACATGAGTGTGCCCGTAGGCCTTACACTTACCCAGCCTATATTTAATGTGAACAACCTTAAATGGAAGAGGAAAATAGAACCGGTAAGATATGCTGAAGCTAAGGCTGCTTATATAGAGAGCACCGAGAAGGTAACAATGAAGACCATTACAGATTTCTTTGAGCTTATTCTGGCTCAGGAAAATCTGAAAATAGCCCGCCAGAATCTTCAGAATGCCGACAAGCTTTATGAGATTGCCAAAGCAAAAAGAACAATGGGACAGATATCGGAGAATGAGCTGTTGCAACTTAAGCTTGCGGCACTAAAATCTAAAGGAACTGTTACCGATATGGAAAGTAACCTGAATGCGAAAATGTTTCAGCTTCGTTCGTTTCTTGGCTTGAGCGAACAGGATAACATTGAACCAGAAATTCCTTCTACTGTTCCGGTTATGCATGTAGACTATCAGGCTGTGCTTGAGAAGGCGCATGAGAATAATTCCTTTGCGAAGAACATAAGAAGACGACAATTGGAAGCTGATTATAATGTGGCATCGGCTAAAGGTGCTTTGCGGAGCATTGACCTTTACGCTTCGGTAGGATATACGGGGTTGAATAATAGTTTCAATTCTTCTTATCAGGATTTGATGAATAATCAGATTGTGTCGGTTGGTGTTAAGATTCCTATTCTCGACTGGGGGAAGCGTCGCGGCAAGGTTAAGGTGGCCGAAAGTAACAGAGAGGTAATTGAATCGAAGATTAAACAGGAACAGATGGATTTTAATCAGGATATCTTCTTGCTGGTTGAGCATTTCAATAATCAGGCCATGCAGCTCAATATTGCTGCTGAGGCCGATGATATAGCGCAACAAAGATACAAAACGTCAATAGAAACCTTCCTTATTGGAAAAATTAATACACTCGACCTTAATGATGCGCAGACAAGTAAGGATGATGCCAAGCAAAAGCACATTTCCGAACTTTATAAGTACTGGTATTACTACTATCAGATTCGTAGTCTGACCTTATTCGATTTTCAAAAGAATAAAACTCTTGATGCAGAATTTGCCGAGATTGTGAAAAAATAATGATTATATTTGCAAAAACTCATTGAAACATGATTTTAATAATAGACGATGATCAGGCCGTTCGTTCTTCATTGACTTTCCTTCTGAAAAGGGTAGGCTATGAAGCTGAAGCTGTTTCTAATCCGAAAGCTGCCATAGAAATTGTACGTTCTGTTGCTCCGGAACTTATACTGATGGATATGAATTTTTCTCTGACAACCACCGGAGAAGAAGGATTGATTTTACTTAAACAAGTAAAGATATTCTGTCCGGATGTTCCCGTAATACTGATGACCGCCTGGGGCTCAATTGCTCTGGCTGTTCAGGGAATGCAGACTGGGGCTTTCGATTTCATAACCAAGCCATGGAACAATGAAATGCTGCTGAAGTCCATCCGCACTGCTCTCGATCTATACGCCCAGAAACAAGAAGTGCCTCAGGTAATGAACCGTACGGAGATGGATGGCAAATTCCGCTTTGATAAAATCATTGGTAAATCGCCTGCATTAATGGGGGTGCTTAATACCGTGAGCCGTATAGCCCGCACAAATGCATCTGTACTTATAACCGGCGAGAGTGGCACGGGAAAGGAACTTATTGCTGAGGCTATTCACATGAATAGTACCCGTGCAAAGGAACCGTTTGTCAAGGTCAATCTGGGAGGGATATCTCAAAGCTTGTTCGAAAGTGAGATGTTTGGCCACAAGAAAGGGGCATTTACTGATGCTTCATCGGACAGAACCGGACGTTTTGAAATGGCAAATAAGGGGACTATCTTTTTAGACGAAATAGGAGATCTGGATATGTCATGTCAGGTAAAGCTGCTGCGTGTATTGCAGGACCAAACGTTTGAGGTGCTTGGCGATAGCCGTCCGCGCAAAGTAGATGTGCGTGTGGTTAGTGCCACGAATTGCGATCTGCGTAGTATGGTTGGCGAACGCACTTTCCGGGAAGACCTTTTCTATCGTATAAATCTTATTACTGTGCACCTGCCTTCTTTGAGAGAAAGGAAGGATGATATACCTTTGCTTGCCCGACATTTTGCCGATCAGCAAGCAAAACAGAATTTTATGGCTCCGGTTAAATTCTCCTCGGAAGCTCTTTCCTTTTTACAATCGCTTCCATATCCGGGAAATATCCGTGAGTTGAAGAATCTGGTAGAACGCACTATTCTTGTTAGCGGAAAGGAAGTGCTCGAAGCGTCCGACTTTGAAGGTCAGTATCAGCGGCGAGATGATCTGAAATCTGTAATTAAGCCCGGAATGACATTGGATGAAATAGAAAAACATACTATTCTTCAGGCTCTCGATTTACAGAACGGTAATATTTCTCAGGTAGCTTTGTCGTTAGGAATAAGCAGGGCGGCTCTTTATCGCCGACTGGAAAAATATGGAATAAATTATTAGCCGGGTATGAAAGTTAAAAGCCTCTTCTGGATATTTGCATTTTTACTGCTGGTAGTTCTTTCTTTGTTGACAAGTGTTGTTATGCAGAAAGGATCGTGGATGTTCTATCTGGTAGAAGGTCTTATTGTGGTTGCTATATTTCTACTCATTATTTTCTATAAAAAAATAGTAAAGCCTCTCAATACTATTGGCAATGGTATGGATTTGCTTAGAGAGCAGGACTTTAGTTCACGTCTTAGTCCGGTGGGGCAATATGAAGCGGATAGGGTAGTGAATATCTTTAACCGGATGATGGAGCAGCTGAAGAATGAACGTATTCGTCTTAGAGAGCAAAATAATTTTCTGGATTTGCTTATTAAAGCCTCTCCAATGGGAGTGATAATCCTCAATTTTGATGAAAAAATAACGTCTCTGAATCCGGCAGCTATAAAAGTTCTTGGTATTCATTCCGTGGAAGAGGTTGTCAATAAAAAACTTCAGGATATTGATTCACTATTGGCTGAAGAACTGGCTACATTATCTTTTAATGATATACGCACTGTGCAGCTGAATGACTCGAATATATACAAATGTACTTACTCTTCTTTTATTGATCAGGGATTTCAGCATCCTTTTATATTGATTGAAAGTTTGACCGACGAAGTGATGAAGGCCGAGAAGAAGGCTTATGAGAAAGTTATTCGTATGATTGCTCATGAAGTGAATAACACAACCGCCGGTATTACTTCTACATTAGACACTGTAGAATCTACCTTGACCGAAGTTGAGAATACTGAAGATATTCGTGAAGTGATGCGGGTATGTATTGACAGATGCTTTAGCAAGAGCCGTTTTATAACAAACTTTGCTGATGTAGTAAAGATACCCGAACCCGATTTACGCAGACAGGATTTGAATACGCTGGTTAATTCCTGCAAGATGTTCATGGAAAACATTTGCCATGATCGTGATATCTCTATCACTCTTCGTCTTTCAGAGAATCTGAATGAGGTTATGGTGGATGCTAGTCTGTTTGAACAAGTGATGGTCAACATCATTAAAAACTCGGCTGAGAGCATTGAAAGTCAGGGTGAAATTATAATAACTACAACCAATAACCCGATATGCCTGGAAGTAGCTGATAACGGGAAAGGCATTAACAAAGAAACTGCTGCAAAACTATTTAGCCCTTTCTTTTCAACCAAGCCTGAAGGGCAGGGAATAGGCTTGATATTTATTCGTGAGGTGCTCCTTAAACATGGTTGCACTTTTTCTCTACGAACTTATGATGACGGATTAACCCGTTTCCGTATTTTATTTGAGTAAATCCGTTATCGTAGATAAGCAAAAAAAGAGGCTAACACTAATAAGGTAGCCTCTTTCTTTTTATTTAATTTCGATTTCTTCCTGCATATCAATCTCCTCGCCATTTGAATCATAGAATTTGTATTCCAGAAAGGCAAGTTTCTGATTAGGGATAATCTTAATTCCAAATCCGTATTTTATTTGCCATTTATGTTTTAAGGAGATAAATCCTTGATTTACATAGGCTGTAATATACGGGTGGATGTGAAGTGTGAATTTTTTTACCTTTAATTTATTTACCAGGTAATCAATTTTATTCTCTAAAGAATCTGTAAACAGAATGGAAGGCTTAATAGTTCCCTTCCCAAAACAGGCTGGGCAAATTTCACTTGTATTTACATCCATGGCCGGACGAACTCGTTGACGGGTTATTTGCATCAGCCCGAACTTACTAAGTGGTAAAATGTTATGCTTGGCTCTGTCGAGCTGCATATTTGCACACATCCTTTCGTAAAGTTTCTGTCTGTTTTCTGCCTCATTCATATCTATAAAGTCGATAACAATAATTCCTCCCATATCACGGAGACGGAGTTGTCTTGCTATCTCATCGGCTGCACCCAGGTTTACTTCTAAAGCATTTCCTTCCTGGCTATTTGTGCCTTTAGCACGGTTACCACTATTAACATCAACAACATGAAGGGCTTCAGTATGTTCGATAATAAGGTATGCGCCACTTTTATAAGATATGGTTTTCCCAAATGATGATTTAATCTGTTTGGTAATGCCGAAATTGTCATAAATAGGAAGCTGTCCTTTGTACAACTTTACAATTTCGGTTCTCTCTGGGGCAATGAGGGTAACATAATCCTTTACTTCTTCGAAAACATCTTTGTCATTGATATAAATGTTTTCGTAAGAAGGGTTAAACAAATCGCGCAACAATGCAACAGTTCGGCTGGTTTCCTCGTAAACGAGAGTTGGAAACTTGGTAGCCTTCTGAACTTTAGTTATGCTTTCTTCCCAATGTTTTAAAAGAACTTTAAGTTCTCCATCAAGCTCTGCCACTCTTTTACCTTCAGCTACCGTACGAACAATTACACCAAAGTTTTTTGGCTTTATGCTCTGTAAAAGCTGTTTCAGGCGGGCACGTTCTTCGCTTGATTTAATTTTTTGTGATACAGAAACCTTATCATTAAAGGGGATAAGCACTAAATATCTTCCTGCAAAGGAAATCTCGGCTGTCAATCTTGGCCCTTTAGTAGAAATTGGTTCCTTTACAATTTGAACAACAATTTCCTGTCCTACTTTTAGTGTATTAGAGATTGTTCCCTCTTTTTCAATATCAGGAAGGATAGTTGCCTTTGTAATGGGATTAAGCTTCTTTCTGTCGCTTAACGTTTGTTTAACGTACTTTTGTAGAGAATTAAATTGAGGACCTAAATCTAAATAATGAAGAAAAGCATCTTTTTCGTAACCTACATCCACGAAGCAAGCATTTAAACCGGGCATTAATTTCTTTACGCGGCCTAAATACATATTTCCCACGGAGAAAGAAAGATTTCTTCCTTCACTTTGAAGTTCCACTAAACTCTTGTTCTCAAGAAGTGCAATGGAAATTTCTTTGGGTTGTACGTCTACTACCAGTTCGCTTGTCACAATATGTTTCTTTATTAATTTAAGTGATGAACAGTAAAACATAGTTTATTGTTCATTGAAGTTCCTCTTTACACAAAGAACAAACTTCAAGACATTTGTCTTTACAAGTTTGTTCTTTATTTTCTGTCATTCAGACTAAAAATTATTTCTTGCTTTTATGTCTGTTCTTTCTTAGTCTTTTTTTACGCTTGTGAGTAGACATTTTATGTCTTTTTTTCTTCTTTCCGCTTGGCATAGCTTCAAAATTTTATGGTTAATACTCTTGTTAATTATTTCTTTACTGCAATAGTAAATGTCTTTGCAGGTTTAAACGACGGAATGTTGTGCTCCGGAATAATGATAGTTGTATTCTTTGAAATATTACGAGCAGTTTTTTGTGCTCTTTTCTTAACTACAAAACTACCAAAACCACGTAAATAAACGTTGTCCTCATTAGATAAGGAATCTTTTACTGTATCCATGAATGCTTCTACTGTTGTAAGCACTGTAGTTTTATCAATTCCTGTGTTTTTAGCAATCTCGTTTACAATATCTGCTTTTGTCATTTTTAAAAAAATCTATGTTATACGTACTTCTAATTTTTTGGAATGCAAATATATAGCTTTTTAGGTTCTCAAAAAAATATATGCTTAAGATTTTTATAAAAAAGTAAGTTGTTTACCGTTTATTGCTTTACTTTTGCGAAAAAGGTGTTATTTCGATTTAAAAATGGACAAATTTAGCGATAAAATTATAGATTGGTATGAAGCTAATAAGCGGATATTACCTTGGCGCGAAACATCGGATCCTTATCTGATTTGGATTTCAGAAATTATACTGCAACAGACTCGTGTTGCTCAGGGGTATGATTATTTTCTGAGGTTTGTGGAAAGATTTTCAACAGTAAAATCATTAGCTGAAGCTGATGAAGATGAAGTCTTGAAATACTGGCAAGGTTTGGGATATTATTCTCGTGCACGCAACTTACATGCAGCTGCAAAAAGTATCAAAGGAGATTTTCCTGATACTTATTCTGATATTTTGGCTCTTAAGGGTGTAGGAGAGTACACGGCTGCAGCAATCTGCTCTTTTGCTTACAATTTACCTTATGCTGTTGTGGATGGAAATGTATACCGGGTATTGTCTCGTTATCTGGGTATTCAGACTCCTATAGATTCAACTGAAGGGAAAAAGTTGTTTGCTTCTTTGGCGGGTGAGCTTCTTGATAAATCAAAACCTGGAATTTATAATCAGGCTATAATGGATTTCGGAGCATTGCAATGTACTCCGGCTTCTCCGGAATGTTCATCTTGTCCGCTAGCCGACTCTTGTTCGGCTTTAAAGGATAATCTGGTAAACATCTTGCCTGTTAAACAAAACAAAACGAAGACAACCAACAGGTATTTTAATTATTTATATGTACGCATGGGCGCGTATACCTTTTTAAATAAGCGAAGTGAAAATGATATTTGGAAGAATTTGTTTGAATTCCCATTAGTTGAATCAAACAAGTCACTCGGTGAGGAAGAGTTGTTTGCCTTACCGGAATTTCAGCAGTTATTCGCTCCGAATGAGAAACCGGTTATTCGTTGTTTAAGCAAGAATGTAAAACATGTACTTTCTCACAGAGTAATTTACACTAATTTTTATGAAGTTATTTTACCAGATAATTCAACATCTTTTTCTTCATATATAAAGGTTTTAATAGCGGATATTGACAAGTATGCAGTCTCTCGTTTGATACACAGCTTCTTAGAGAAATATTTATAAATTAATTACTTAATACTTGCTTAATGTTGTATTTCTGATTATTTTTGAAGGCAAAATAATTAATATATAAATAAAACAACTAATTTTTATGTCTGTAAATAAAGTGATATTGATTGGAAATGTTGGGAAAGATCCTGATGTTAGATACCTGGATAGTGGCGTAGCAGTAGCAAACTTTACATTGGCAACTTCAGATAAAGGATATACTTTGGCCAATGGCACACAAGTTCCTGAAAGAACTGAATGGCATAATATTGTTTTATGGAGAGGATTGGCTGAAGTAGCCGAAAAATATGTTCATAAAGGTGATAAATTATATATTGAAGGGAAAATAAGAACTCGTTCTTATGACGATCCAAGTGGAGCAAAACGTTATATTACCGAGATTTTTGCAGATGCTATGGAAATGCTTACTCCAAAGGGAGGCAATCAGCCTTATGCACCTCAGCAGGCACAGCCTCAGAGTGCACCGGTGCAATCTCAGCCTGTTTCCCAGGATAATTCAACAGATGATTTACCCTTTTAATTGAGGAATTATGAATTGTGTAATATGAATCAGATAGTGCATGCTACCTGCTTCATATTGCATAAATTATATTCATAATTCGAACAAGATGTCTAACTAAAATTAAATTCTTTGGACCCGGATACGTTTTTATGCCAATTGGCAACTGTTTTTAGCGGTGTAACCGTAAACTCTTCCTCTTTTTTTGCAGAAATAGCATTACTTTCAGCTATTCTGCTATTGTTTGTTTCGGGCTTTACTTCTGCTTCAGAGAAAGCCTTTTTTTCTCTATCAACCTCCGACTTGAATAGCATCGGATTGCGTAATAATCTTTCTGATAGGACTCTCCGTTCTCTTCTTGAGAAATCCGACCGTTTATTGGCTACTATTCATGTAGCTAAGATGTTTGTCAACATAGCAATAATAATGCTATGTAATGCATTCTTTTTGGAAGTTTTTAGTAATGAAAGTGCAACCTTGATGGGAGTTTTAATCTTTACTTTTGCATTAACTATAGTCTTGTTGCTTTTTGGTGAGATTATATCTAAAATTTATTCAGCGCAACATACGCTTTCCTTTTGTAGGTTTGCGGCTCCAATTATAACAGTTCTTGAATATCTGTTCTTGCCAATTGTATTGATTTTGATTCGCTCTAATACTTATACTAATAAATATCAGGCAAGAAAAAGCTATGGTTTGTCGGTTGATGAATTATCTCATGCGCTTGAACTGACTGACAAGGAAGATTTGTCTGACGAAAAGCAGATATTGGAAGGGATTATTCGTTTTGGTGGTGAAACGGCAAAAGAGATTATGACTTCACGTTTAGATGTAGTTGATTTGAGTATTAAGGCGTCTTATAAAGAGGTACTGCAGTGCATTATTGAAAACGTTTATTCACGTATTCCTGTATATTCAGGATCGAGAGATAACATTAAAGGAATTCTTTATATAAAAGACTTGCTGCCTCATTTGAATAAAGCTGATAATTTTCGTTGGCAGTCGCTTATCCGTCCGGCTTATTTTGTGCCGGAAACAAAAATGATTGATGATTTGCTGAGAGACTTTCAGGCAAATAAAATTCACATTGCTATTGTTGTGGATGAGTTTGGCGGAACTTCCGGAATTGTCACCATGGAAGATATTATAGAAGAAATAGTTGGAGAGATACGCGATGAATATGATGAAGAAGAAAATACCTTCGTTAAGTTGAATGATAATAATTATATTTTTGAAGCGAAAACCTTGCTCACTGATTTCTACAAGATAGCCAATATAAATAATGCTACATTTGAACAAATTGCTGGAGATGCTGATACTCTTGCTGGTTTACTTTTGGAAATAAAAGGTGAATTTCCGGCTTTGCATGAAGTTCTAAGTTATAATGGTTATGACTTTGAAGTGTTGAAGATGGATGAACGTCGTATTTTAAAGGTTAAATTAACTATCCATGAAGAGGCAGCGGACATATAAAGTTTTTATGGGTATTTATCTCTTGCTATTATTGCTTTTGGTAATGGTGGCTTGTTCGTTTCCTGCATCCGGAAAGAAGGAGAAGGCGAATTCTAAATTGAATTTTCCAAAAGCTGTTTATGCTTCCACAACGGATTCTTTGCCATTTACTTTCGATTTGTCTAATCAGGCAAAGTTTACCTGGCAGAAGAATAAGCCGGGAGAGTACTTCTGTAATGTAATTTATCCTTCTCTGAATGCGCAGCTATACTGTACTTATCATGCCATAACCTCTGATAAATTCCGGGATTTTGCAGAAGAAAGCCGGAAAATGGCTTATCAGCATTCAACAGTGGCTACGGGAATAAATGAAAAGAGATATGATAACGACTTGTCTCATTTACATGGAATATTATATGATATTCAAGGTAATGTTGCAACTCCTGTTCAGATAGCTTTGACAGATAGCAACCACTATTTTTTCAATGCTTCTCTCTACTTTAATATGACACCGGATGCTGATTCTATTGCGCCGGCATTGAACTATATTCGTAAAGACATTATTCGTATTATGGAATCGTTTATAGTAAAATCTCATTAAGCATGGCAGTTTTTGAAACACATATTGAAGCTGATTGCAGATGGGGTATCTGGAAAATGGAAGAAACGGAAGATGATTTACTTTCGCTTTTTTCCGATCCATCTCAGATAAAAGAGAAGATGCTTCATTTATCCGCCAAAGGCAGACGATTGGAATGGCTTTCTGTTCGTGCTCTCTTGAAAAGTCTTTGCGGAGAAGAGAAGCAAATTGAATATTATCCTTCGGGTATGCCTTATTTGTCGGATCAATCTTTTTATATTAGTATTTCTCATACTCGTGGATATGTAGCGGTTATCCTGAGTGCTCAAAAGAAAGTTGGAATAGATATTGAGCAATATGGAGAAAGGATTCTTAAACTTGGTGCAAAGTTTCTGAGTGAACAGGAAATAAAGGCTGTTAATCCTGATAAAGAGGTTTATCATCTGCTATTGTACTGGTCGGGTAAAGAAACGGTTTTTAAGGTGCTTGGCGAACAAGTGGCCGACTTTAAAAAGTATTTGCTTATAGAACCTTTTGTTCCGGAAGAGAAAGGCCTGTTTAATGCAAAAGAGTTAAAGACAGATGCTCAACAATGTTTCCTTGTCTATTATCAAACTCATCCTGATTTTGTGATTACCTGGTGCTGATCTTTCTGATCTATCTGTTCTTTCTGCTCTTGCCTAAATTATAAAATGGTGTTTTACTGGAATTCTATAAGTTGTTGGTTATCTAATTAGTTTGATAATGAATTCGGTAAATGGTTAATGTTTTACCGAATTGAATTTTTATTTAATTTGAACAAAGATTCGTTTATCGGCTTTTAGTCAGGATGGAAGATTCACCACTTTGTGTAGGATGAAGATCTTCTACTCCGGAGACTTCTGTCGAGATTTCTCCTACAACCGTGTCTAAGTATTGATTGACCGCACTGTATATTCTTATAAAATCGACTCCTTTTACGGTTACACTATTGCCATTCTTGTCTACAGCCCAATCGAACTTTAGCTTGCAACCATCTGAAGTGTTTGATTGGTTGTCGGCATATCCATAGCTGTAAGATGCCATAATCCATTTCCCTTGTGTGGAACTATATACTCCATTGTCGGGAAGACGGCAACCGTTGAAGGTCATTGTTTCTCCGCTAATCCATTGCGGATAATAAGCTTGTGCGTGATAGGAGTTATGCAAAACATATCCATTCTTATTCTGATTATCTGTCCAGCGTACATTATCTGTTGAGCCGCTAGGCTTATAATATGTAATTTCGTAATTGTGAATAGTGGATGCATTGCTGTATTCCGAACCTTTCAGTTCATACCATTCATCGTTGGGTAAACCATCCTTGTTGGTATCAGCAGAAACAAGAACAATGCCCGGTTCGGCGCTGCCATCGAATGCATTTCCCTGCACTTTTATATCATATTCTCCCGAAACGTTGGCAATGGTATGATCAAAGCCCACGGTTATGTATCCACCGAATGCTCCGAGTGACACTGCATAATCTTTATTGAAATAGTCCAGACACTTAGCGCACATTGAAGCTGCATTGTCGCCGTTAGTATATTCGGGAAGTACATTCACGAATTGTCCCGGTGCAGGAACGTATTCAAGTACTTTTGTGACGTATGAACTCTTACTGTCATCTGAAGGATCTGATGGCTGACTGGTGCTTTTACTACTTGTAAATACAATAGAGTTAGGGTTAATACCTTTTGCATCAATGGTAAACTTGTGCACTCCATCTTTAGTGAAGCAAGCAATACTACCATTGATTACATAGTTTTGAGCATCGCAGATATAAACATCTCCGTTCACAGGATTCACCTCTATGTTATATGTACGGGTAATTTTGGTTCCGTCCTTAATAAAATTATCATCAATAATTTCTCCGGTACGAGTATCCATAACCTGGATGGATTCTACGTTTGAGTTGTAACTGTACAGATATGCCAGATGTCCGTATATAGTAAAGCTTACGACTGATAAGTCGTAGGTTTTAATCAGCTTGTCTGTTTCGCTGTCAATGCGGTGCAGTTTACAATCATAGTCTCCGATAGTGTAATTGTAAGATTCGCGGGATACCACATAAACATTTCCGGCTTCGTCGGAAAGAATGGTTCCTAAGTTATTGCGGACAGTGATTTTCTTTGTTTCGGTAAAGGTTTTCGTATCAATTACAGATACTGTGTTATCCAGATTCGTTTCATTCAGTCCGCCGGAATTGGCAACATAAAGTTTTCCATTGGCCACACATATACCATCGGGATTACGTCCCACTTTTACAATTCCGTCAACTTGAAGCGTTGTTGTGTCAATACGTGCTACTGTTCCGTCGAAGTTACAGATATATGCTTTGTCTTTATAAAATGCAAAGTAGCGGGGCTGACGGGCCACTCCATTTTCGTTGAATAAAGGAATTTGTTTCTGAGAAACTCCCGTTGATATATTTAATACCTCTATTTGGCTGGAAACATTAACCGCACAGTAAAGTTTGGATCCATAGCGTTGCAAATCATTTGCCGTATCACCAAGCTTTCTGCCATTTGCCATTTTGAAGTAATCATAGCTGGTTTTGTCAGTTCCTTTCTTATCTGTATCCTGAAAAGAGAGCATCTCGCTTTTATTGAAATCGTAGTAAGAAAGTGTACTGTTATTCATGTTAAACAGTCCTTCACAAAGAATATACATTCCTGCTGTTTCGGTTTCTGTGGGATGATCTCCGGTGTCTTGCAACACGATAGTATCGTCACATGCACTTACCATTAATGTGAGAACCAGGATAATATATAATATTTTGTTTTTCATATCAATAAATAATTCGAATGCTACCTCTTAACTGTCTGCCGGGCATTGGATAATTTTGTACTATCTCATATTCTTTATCAAAAAGATTAAGTACTTCTACCTGAGCTGAAATGCTGAATCTTTTAAGTTTAAAGGTTCTCCATGCAGATGCACTGTGTTCTGTATAGCCATCTAACCGATATTCCGGTGCGTTATACTGGTTTGAGAAACGTTCTCCCGAGGTCATTACTGTGTATGACAGGTTAATCCACGGAGTTTCAAAACCAAGTCGGGCAGATCCGGAATGACGCGGCGTATAAGGAATCTGGTGATTGTATGTTACCTTATCGGGCATATTGTACTTATCTGTTTTATCCATTGCCCTTTGGTAGGTATAATTTCCGGTAGCTGTGAGCTTCATTTTGCTGTTAAGGCTGAATGCAGTTTCAAGATTAGTCTCCAACCCTTGAATATCAACCCTTCCAATGTTTTGCATACTCCATACAAAAAGATTCTTGGAAGGCACGGCTACTATCTTGTTACTTACTCTGTTATAGAAACCATCAACAGATAAAGAGATAAATGGAATTATGTGATTGATGTTCTTTATCCAGTTTACTCCGGCACTGTATTCGCTGGCCTGTTCTGGCTTGAGAGTCCGTGTACCTATTGTTCCGTAATATAAATCATTGAACGTAGGTAGACGGAAAATATCTTTATAGAGTAATCTTAATCGTAGATTCTCTTTTTTTATTGGCTGATAAGAGAGGCTGACAGAAGGAGAAAAGCGGTTGCGATTATCGGCAGCTGTTCCTGTTCTAACTGATTCGCGGGTTAAAGTAGATAGAATGTGTGCCGTTGCTGTAAAGCGATTATTTACATACTTGGCGGCAAAAGCATTTAGTAAAGTAAAGCGGGTAGGGTAGGCAAAGTTTGCCATATCTGCCCTCATGGTATTTATGCTACCATCATTTGCCAAAGAAAAAGACAGAAGCGGGCTAGGGCGGTACATAACAGTGCCCGAAAGGTAATATTCGTTTTGGTAATAGTTGTTTTCTGTTGCGGCGTTGTAAGTTGCATTATCCGGATTGCTGTACTTATTATACCCCCAGTTAAACTTTCCGTTCGTTAAAAGACTCCATCTGTCGGAAAATTTATTTTCATAATTAGCCTGAGCAAAGAAGTTGTTGTCTTTCAATCTTTCTGTTGCCCGCGAATTATATAGTTTATTAGAAGGAAGTCCTCTGTCGGAGAAATAATAATAAGCCTTCATGCTCGCTTTTTCGTGATTGCTGAAATGCGCAAACAAATTGGCCTCTGTCTTTACAGTTTCTATATCAGAGTTTAAGCGTTTCAGTCTTTCGGTTGCAGTTCCGTTAAGCTGAGTGTAAGGATAGTCTCCATCTGCCCGCATATAGTCTCCGTTTACAGAAGAAGAAAATATTTTGTTCCATTGATGGTTCAGATGAAAACCGGGATTAAGCAAGCCAAAGCTTCCTCCTTTAAAAGTAGCACTGGCATTTGTCTTTTTTTTGTTGAATACAGGAGCCGGGCTCTTAATATTCAGAACACTTGCTGCTGAGAAAAGTCGTGCCGCCTGAAAGATATTATCATCTTGTCCGCTAAGTAGGCTTATTTCCTCAACATTGTCGAGAGTGAGTTTCCCTAAATCAATCTGACCGGTTTGAGAATCGTTAATCGTAATTCCGTCGTAAACCACTGCTGTGTGGTTTGCTCCCAGGCTACGAACCGAGATAGTTTTTAATCCGCCAATGCCTCCATAGTCCTTCACAACTACTCCGCTGAAGAATTTTACGGCATCCGATACTAAAAGTGAACCGGACTGTTTCAATTGGTTGGCGTCCAACACCTGAAGAGGAGTCGTAGAACGAAACTCCTTCTCCTTTTTATTCTCTTTTATAACTACTTCGCCCAATCTGTGAACACGAACAGAATCTGCTTTCTGCGCCCTAACAAGCAGACAGGCGCAGAAAGAGATTACTAAAGAGAGAATAATGTTTCGAGTGTTAGACATCTATAAGTAAAGTAATTAAAGTTCGATTGTAAATCCGTCCATACAGAAATATGCTGGAGTATTCATTCCCCAATTTCCATTGTCGGTAGAAGTCATGCTAAATTTAACCTCTGCAGCCTGACCAAGAGCTGAAAGATCAACCCAAGTCCACTGATCTATCAAAATCTTTTTCCCATCGCGGTAATCTGCAAGGTAAAAATCAACAGTACCAGTAGTGTTTCCTTGTGCATCCAAGCCTGTAACAGTCAGTTTTAACCAGTCGCCATCAACAAACTTCTTGGCAATATTGTCTCCATTCTTCATAGATAGGTAAGCATAAGTACTGTTTGTTACATACATACCTTTTATAGTGTGACTTAAATTGCCTGCAAAATGAAATTTATCTGTTGAGTATGCACTTGGATTCACAGTCATATAAGTTGCACTTAGTTTTCCTGTACCAGTAATTGCACTGTTGTTGGTATATCCTGTAGTTGTTTTATCTGTTTTATTAGTATAAGTAAATCCGCCACCAAAAGATGAACTACTTGTTACATAACTATCAAAAACAAAATATCCGGTTTGATCTACAAATGTATTCTTGTAGCTGTATGAACCAGCAGGTTCGTCCTTAAATACTCCTGTAAATTCAGATTCTGGTGAACTAAGTTTTCCTTGTAGGTTTAAGGTAACGGTTGTACTGTCAATAACATTAGAATTGTCGTCGTTATTGTCACAACTGCAAAGTATTACCACAGTAAGCAGTAATAGAGAATAGATCTTTTTCATCTTGTCTATGTCTTTATAAATTAAGTAATAAAAAAATTGAATTTCTTAGTGATAAGCTCGTTCCTCGCAAGCTTTATACTTAAAAATGTCTGGCAGGTCTTCTGACTCGTTTCCGTTGGTAAGCGCCTTCCCGAACTTCATTGTTCAGTGGTATTGAGTGCTTGCTTACAACGTTTTGTAGAAACTTACAGCAGCGGGACTGTTCAGGATTTTCACCTGATTCCCTTTTAATCACTTCTCCGATAAGGAGATATAGTGAACCAAAGCACCGCAAAGTTAGAAAGAAATTCCATATTCACAATTATTTCTTTCATTTTCCTTTATTTAATCTTTTTCTCTTATAAAAGTAAAGGCGGGCAATTAGCTGTTTATTCTCAGAGAATTATTATCTTTGTCTATATATATTAATATTAAGGTCAAGACCCTGTTTGATTGAGGTCGGGACCCTGATTATTTAACCTCACGACCTTGTTTTTTTAGGGTCTAGACCCTAAAAAGAGTTTTTTGGGATTAAATAATTAATATGATAAGAGTAATCACTTAATCTAAAAAGGAAAAAATGGCAATTCGTTACAGTGTTCACACCTATGCTATTAAGAGTAGTAAAACAGGTGAGTTGAAGAAATCTAATTGGGTAAGCGTAAAAAGTAAAAATAACTATCGTACAGAAGATTTGGCCGAAGAGCTCAGTGGCGGTTCGTCGGCAAAAAAAGGAGAGCTTTTGAGTGCGTTTACACGAATTTTCGCTTGCATTGAGGAAAAGCTGAAAGATGGTCATAGTGTTACCATTGATGGTTACGGAACTTTTCAGCTTACGGCACAAATTAAAACGGGAAAAGAGGAAGATGATTTTCGTGCGGAATCTGTAGAATTGAAGAATGTGGTTTTTAATGCAACCCGTCAGGCAAAAAAGAGAATCAATGCAGCTGGATTTGAACGGTATAACGATAATATCCATCATAACAGATAGAAAAAATACGCCCGGGCGAATCACTTCGACCGGGTGTGTTTTCAATAAACTTGGCAGAGTTTAATTGATAATATACTATTGTCATTAAGTTTTCACTCTTTCAAAAGGATATAATAATCCTATTGCTTTTATTGTATTAAGTATAAAAAATGATAGCGAATAACCGGAATATTGCAAAACGGTTATAAGATTCAATGGCTCTGTCCTCGAAAGCTGTTGAAATACAAGCATGGCAGGTCTTCTGACTCGTTTCCGTTATTAAGCTCCTTCCCGAACAACTATAGTTCAGTGGTATTGAGTGTTTGCTTATAACGTTTTATAGAAACTTACAGCAGCGGGACTGTTCAGGATTTTCACCTGATTCCCTTTTAATCTCTGGTTTTAAGTAAAAACAGAGAACCGATGCACCGCAAAGTTAATAATTAATTTAGGAGAATCAATATAGAAGATATCTTTTTTATTTTCAATATTGATTTTAGCTTTTAGCTAGGGTGAATATAAATTCCAGTCCACCGCCCTGATTGTTTTTGGCCGATATATTTCCTCCGTGAATAATTACGGAGTTTTTTACGATAGCCAGTCCCAGTCCTGTACCGCCAATTTTTCGTGAGCGTCCTTTGTCTACCCGATAAAAACGTTCAAACAATCTGTTTAAATGCTCTGGCGCTACACCTACTCCGGTATCAGAAAAACTGAAATAGTAGAATGATTCATCTTCTCTGAAGCATTTTATATTAATAAAAATATCGTTTCCTGCATATGCAATGGCGTTATCCATTAAATTACGGAATATAGAATATATCAGCGAAGCATTTCCACGTATTGGTAATTCCTTGTTCAAAGCATTGTTTACTTTGATATTCTTTTCTTCTAATTCTAAAGCCACATCTTTAATAATACTTTGCACAAGAGAACTGATTTCTACTTTTTCCATATCAATCATGTTGCTTGCTTCGTCCATTCGTGTAAGCACAGATATGTCTCTTAAAAGTCGGGTCAGTCTGTTGCTTTGAGCATAGCAACGTTCCAGAAATGTATTCAGCTTATCTTTTGGAAGAGATTCATTATTAACAATAGTTTCCAGATATCCCTGAATACTGCTTACGGGAGTTTTAAGTTCGTGTGCAATGTTCTGAGTTAATTGACGCTTCATGCGAACTTGCTCTTCTTCTTGTGTAATGTCATTAATAGAAATCTCAAAGCTCTGATCCTGGAAGATAATACACTCTACAACAAATATTCGTCCGTTTTTATCTAAATTGATAGACATCCGGCGTTCTTCGTTGCCTGCAGGTCTTGTTTGTGCCTTACTTATGTATTCAGTAATTTTTTGAATCTCGGGTAAAGAAAAAACTTCCTCTGCATTCTGAAGATTTACATCCGATATAAGATTACTATATTGGGTGAAAAGGTTATTAACGAGAATCTCTTTCTTGTCGGCAGTAAAAATACCCAGTCCTTCGTGTGAAATCTGCAAGTGGGTAATAAGCTTTTCTCTTTCTATATATAAGGCTTCTTTAGTATCATGCAATCGATTATAAATTTTGATGATGTGCTGAGAAATATCACCTAATTCATTGTTTGGGAAAGCATTAGCCATATCCATATCCAAAGCCTCATTGCGGTCTGCCCGTCTGGTAAATTCTCTCAGCTGAGCAATAGAAGTTCCTATCTTTTTAGTAAATCTGGAGAAAATTATGGTCAGAATTAATGTGACTATTACCGTAAACCAAACAAACTTGTAGTCGGCTTTTAAGCTGGTAATTAAATCTATGTTGTAAGGCAGCGCACTACGAACAATGTATTTATCATACAAAGAAGCTGAATAGAAAGATGGATATCCGGTTGTTTCGGATGTTCTTCTCAAATCATATCCATTGCCTTTGCTTAAAGCCAGTTTAACTTCAGGTCTGTTTGAATGATTCTCAATCTTATTATAGTCCTTTTTTAGATTATCATAGATAACTTTGCCATCAAGAGTTATAATGGTAACACGTAGACCTTTAATGGTATGTCTTTTTGTGTATTTATTTAGTGTTTTTTCAATATTTCCCGAGTCACAAATTTCCTCATATAAGCGCGCGTTGTAATCTTGAAGTTTGGTATTAAGTAGTTCTACTTTAAACTCTTTTTCTCTGTTATATTGAAAACCAATAAAACATAAGGAAAACGCTGCAAATAAAAGAATGACAGAGAGTAATAATTTCTGGTTTAGGGATAATATTGGCTTTTTGGCAATTGTCATATTGAATAATTATAATAGCTCGTTAACACTCAAAACAGTATCCGTAACCAAGTCGGGTAACAACATGTTTACCGTAGCTACCTATTTTCTTTCTCAAACGAGTGATATTTACATCAATGGTGCGATCTAATACACAAACTTCATCACTCCATATCTTGGAAAGAATGTCTTCTCTGGAGAAAACTCTTCCTCGGTTTTGCAGTAAAAGGAGTAGTATTTCAAATTCTTTTTTAGTTAGAGAAATTTCTTCTCCATCAATGGTGACTTTCTTTTTTGTAATATCGATAACCAGCGTTTCAAAATAAATTTGTTCTGAAGAGCTCTTTTCGGTGTTGTTTGTAGTACGGCGAATTACAGCTTTTACTCGTGATATCACTTCACGCAAAGAAAATGGCTTGGAAATATAATCGTCAGCTCCAAGGTTGAAACCTGTAATGGTATCATTCTCTGTATCTTTTGCTGTTATGAAGATTATTGGAATATTGGCTGTCTTCTTCTCTTTTTTGAGCATACTGGCCATTCTGAATCCGGAAATTTCTCCCATCATAACGTCCAATAATAATAAGCTATAGTCGCTAATATTTAATTTGAGTGCTTCTTCAGCAGAATTTGCAGTATCTACTTCATAACCTTCGTTCTCTAAATTAAATTTTAAAATTTCACAAAGATCTTCTTCGTCGTCAACAACTAAAATTCTATTGGTGTTCATAATTTCTTTTGTTTATGATGTTGTACAAATATATACATTCTTATTAATTAATTGCAAAGATGTAGCTTTTATATTACGTATAAGTGAAATAGATGTTACAAAGTTGTTACGATGCTTTTGTGTACCAAAACTTATAGTTATATTTGTTTCATTATTATGTATGTCAGATGAAAAAGATTAATATATGGAAGACTGTTGCAATTGTTTCGTTAGTAATAATTGTAACTATTGGCGGAATCTACCTATACAATGATGGACTTTTTAGACGCGATTATGAACTAAATGATGAACTAGGCGGTAATATATTCCCTTCGGCTATTCTCTCTATTGCAACAACGGATACAGTAGTTATTAAACCGGCAGGAAATCATTATTTAGGTAATCCAAAATCGGGCTTTATAATTCGTCTGAAGTCGGGGAGGGCTAATAGCAAAGTTAGAATTACGCTCGGCAAAACACCTTATTTTGAAAAATCTGTTTCTGAATTTGTACTCGAGGAATCAGGTACGGTATATCAGATATTTCCGGATGTAATATGGAATTATAATGCATTGAAAAATAATATTCAGGCTGCCCCCGTTAGTGTTTCCGTTGAAGTGGAGGTTAATGGAACTAGTCTGGGACAGAAGGTTCGCACATTTTCGGTGAGAAGTATTAACGAATGCCTGCTTGCATATTTGGATAGCAAACAACAGTTTCACGATACCGGGATATTCTTTGCCGCATATGTAAATGAAGAGCATCCAATGATTGATAAACTTCTTCGTGAAGCTTTGAATACACGTATTGTTAATCGTTTCGTTGGTTATCAGTCCGATAAACCTGGCTCGGTAGACAAACAAGTATATGTTTTATGGAACGTATTGCAGAAGCGAAACTTTAAGTATAGCTCTGTATCAACATCAAGCCTTTCATCAAATGTTGCTTTTTCCCAACGTGTCAGAACGTTGGATGATGCATTGGAATCTTCTCAAATTAATTGTGTTGATGGAAGTGTGTTGTTTGCTTCTTTGTTGAGAGCAATTAATCTTGATCCAATATTAGTAAGAATGCCCGGCCACATGTTCGTGGGATATTATTTGGATAAGTATCATAAAAAGAAAGATTTTCTTGAAACGACGATGATTGGTGATGTGAATCTGGATGATTTCTTTCCCGACGAAAAGCTGGATTCTACAATTGTGGGCAAATCTCAAAATGAAATGTCTCGTATAACTTTTGAGAAGTCTAAGCAATATGCAAATAACTTGTTTGAAAAGAATTTGAATGGGATTAGAACTCATCAGCGTTTTTATATGTATCTGGAAATTTCGAGAGGGGTAAGGCGCAATATTCAGCCTATAGGTAAATAGTAAACAACAATAGATAAAGAATAAGATAAATATATATGATCGAAAAAGGAAAAAAGTTTATTTCTCCCGGAGCTTGGTTCTCCTTAATTTACCCTTCATCCTGGAATGAATTCGAGGATGCGGAAGATAGTTTCCTGTTTTACAATCCCAATAAGTGGACTGGTAATTTTAGAATTTCAGCATACCGTGACGATAGAAATAATGGATACGGAAAAGAATCGGTAGATTATGAACTGAAGCAGAATAAAAATTCTTCGCAGGTTAAACTAGGTGAGCTGGTTTGTGCTTATAGCAAAGAAATGTTTCAGGAAGAAGGATCCTATTATGTAACTCATGTCTGGATAATCGGGATAGGTAATGTGGCATTCGAATGTACATTTACCGTTCCCCGCGGAAATGATATTATCGAAGCTGAAGAAATAATATCTTCCTTGAAAGCTTATCCGAAAGGCAAACAAATAAATGAAATTATACCAATACGAGTATTGGAAATTAATGTTGTAAATGAGGCTTTCGATTGGGCTTCAAGTACAATAAAAAAACAAATAAAAAAGGATTTTACTTCGTCGGAAGAAGATATCGCTAAGATTCAGCAAATGGTTGATAGCAGCAGCTTCAAACCTCAGCAAAGGGAAGTATGGGAATCTTTTGGAATTGCTTTTGGCACAATTATTGAAAACCAGATCGATGGTATGGAATGGGTTACGGTAATTAACGGTAATAAGGAAATCCCAGGATTACGTTTTAATGAAAGTAAACTGATTATATATCCTTCAGAGATGATATGGAACTTAGTCCGTGCTGGTCAACCTTGTGATTTGAATGCCATTTTTCAAGATGTTAAGTTGAAGGTGGAAAATGAATTGAATTAAAATTAGAAAAAAAAGATGGCGAGTTATATGCAGGTTGATGGGTTAACCAAATCGTTTGGTGACCTTGTTCTATTTAATGAGATTTCATTTGGTATTGCAGAAGGACAGAGGATTGGTCTTATAGCTAAAAATGGTAGCGGAAAGACAACCTTATTAAATATTATTGCAGGAAAAGAAGGATATGATGCCGGAAATATTGTCTTCAGACGAGATTTACGCGTGGCTTATCTGGAACAAGATCCTCAGTATCCCGAGGATCTGACTGTTCTGGAAGCTTGTTTCCATTCAAATAATGAAACTGTACAGCTGATTAAAGAGTATGAAGCTTGTATGGAAACAAAAGGTAACCCCGGATTACAGGAATTATTAATCCGAATGGATCATGAGAAAGCATGGGATTATGAACGAAAAGCAAAACAAATTCTTTCGCAATTAAAGATTCGTAACTTCGATCAACTGGTAAAACATCTTTCTGGTGGGCAGTTGAAACGAGTGGCACTTGCAAATACATTGATTACCGAACCAGACTTGTTAATTCTCGATGAGCCTACCAATCATTTGGATCTCGATATGACAGAATGGTTGGAAGAATATCTCAGACGTACAAACGTAAGTTTACTGATGGTAACTCACGACCGATATTTCCTTGATAGAGTTTGCTCAGAGATTATTGAGATTGATAACAAGCAGGTTTATCAATATAAAGGGAATTATAGTTACTATCTGGAAAAAAGACAAGAGCGAATTGATGCAACGAATTCTGAAATAGAACGAGCAAATAATCTTTATCGGACTGAACTTGACTGGATGCGCCGTATGCCGCAAGCACGTGCACATAAAGCGAAATACAGACAGGATGCGTTTTATGAAATAGAGAAAGTTGCAAAGCAGCGTTTCAATAACGATAATGTAAAGCTCGACGTAAAAGCTAGTTATATTGGTTCTAAAATATTTGAGGCCGATCATCTTTATAAAAGTTTTGGAGACCTGAAGATATTGGATGACTTCTCTTATATTTTTGCCCGATATGAGAAAATGGGTATAGTAGGTAATAACGGAACAGGGAAGTCTACTTTTATCAAAATTCTGATGGGGCAAGTGCAGCCGGATAAAGGAACTATTGATATTGGAGAGACAGTCCGCTTTGGTTACTATTCGCAGGATGGATTGCAGTTCGACGATCAGATGAAGGTGATTGATGTGGTACAAGAAATTGCCGAAGTCATAGAACTAGGCGATGGCAAAAAGCTTACCGCATCTCAGTTTCTGCAACATTTCCTTTTCACTCCCGAGACTCAGCATAGCTATGTTTATAAATTAAGCGGAGGAGAGAGAAGAAGGCTTTATCTTTGTACTGTATTAATGCGAAATCCTAATTTCCTTGTACTCGATGAGCCTACTAATGATCTTGATATTATTACACTCAATGTCCTTGAAGATTATCTGGTAAACTTTAAAGGATGTGTGATTGTGGTTTCTCACGACCGCTACTTTATGGATAAAGTTGTTGATCACTTGCTTGTATTTAACGGTCAGGGAGATATTCGTGATTTTCCTGGCAATTATTCTGATTATCGTGATTGGAATGAGGCTAAGAAGCAAAAGGAAAAAGAAGCCGAAAAGCCAAAAGAAGATAAAACTGCAAGAGTTCGTACTAACGATAAACGCAAGATGTCTTACAAAGAAAAGATGGAATATGCCCAGATAGAGAAGGAGTTAGAAGATCTGGAACAGGAAAAAGCAGATTTGGAAGCCGATCTTTGCAGTGGTTCTTTATCAGCAGCTTCGTTGACTGAAAAATCGAAAAGAATTGCGGAACTTATCGATCTTATTGATGAAAAGACAATGAGATGGCTTGAACTAAGTGAAATAGAAGAATAAAAATGAATCTGACAAATTATCATAGTCATACATCTTTCTGTGATGGACGTGCTCCTATGAAAGAGTTTGTAGTTGAAGCCGTGCGCCAAGGATTCACTTCGTATGGCATTTCTTCTCATGCTCCGCTTCCTTTCCCTACCCATTGGACTATGGAAAAGGAAGATGTAGCGCCTTATTTGGATGAGTTTTATGCTTTGAAGAAAGAATTCGAGGATAAAATAGAGCTATATATCGGACTGGAGATTGATTATTTAGATGAGGAAAGTAACCCTTCAATAGATTATTTTCGTAACCTCCCATTGGATTATCGTATTGGCTCGGTACATCTTTTGAAAGACGATCAAGGAGAAGTTGTAGACATTGACTGCAGTAAAGAGAACTTTAAAGAAAAGCTGGAGAAGCATTTTCATGATGATGAAAAGTCTACTTCTCTTGCTTATTTCAGTAGATTAATGTCTATGGTAGAACTTGGAGGTTTCGACATTGTGGGGCATGCTGATAAAATCGCATATAACGTCTCTTATTGTCAGCCAGGTGTTACAGAAGCAGAATGGTATAAGAATGCAGTAAAAGATTTGTTTGCGTTTATTTATGAGAAGGGATATATAATGGAGATAAATACTAAGGCCTATCATAAACTTGGTATGTTTTATCCCGATGAAACAACTTTTTCTCTTATCAAAGATATGCGTATTCCTGTAGTGGTAAATTCAGATTCTCATTATCCGGAACTTGTAAATCATGGTAGGAGGGAAGCTCTTCAGGCGTTAAAGGTTGCCGGAATAAATAGCGTAATGGAGCTTGTCTCTGGTAAATGGCAGGAAAAACCTATTTCGATTTAAATATTTAATATGTTATATAGAATAGAAACAAGCACTCAACTTGTTTCTATTCTGCTCTTTTACAATTGTTGGAAGCAAAAAACGCATCCAATTTCTTTTCATAATTACCAATAACAACCATATGATGATTTCCTATTGGGTTGCGCAGGAAATAGTCTACCGGACTATCCAGTTTGATTCGGATCTGTGTGCGGCAAACATTCAGAAAATTAGTATTCTCAATTAAACTTCCCGAAGTAACATAATATTCGTCCAGACATTCCCCGCCACATTTTACTATTGTAACATCTCCTGTTGGCAGAATTCCCTGAATAGATACTCCTTTGCTACTTTCAAAATGATTTCGGATGATGTATCTTTCCGTAAGTTTTGTGCTAACACTGCAATGTGCCATTACAATCTCGTTGCATTTAATATCAATCCTGATAGGGTTTGCCATAAATGCAGAGCGGCCAGTTACAGCTTTTATAGCCATAAAAGTAAAAATAGATTGCAAGTCGCCTTCACATCCGGCTAGTATTCCTTCATCATTAAGCAATGACATAGCCAAACAACCAGTAGTTCCTAAAAGTGTTATTATTTTGTAGCAGTTTAGTGTAATGGCATTAAGCTTTTCTTTTTCACAAATCTCTTTTATAGCCTTATAAATGCGCATTGCATTTATCATATCTTCAGGGTCGGCTTCTCTGCAGGCTAAAGCTTTTCCAGCTATTTGTGCAGCTTGTTCACCAACCTCGTCTTCACCGATAAGTGCATATCTCTTTGTAACATTCTCAATAGGGATGTTAATATACTCTACTCCCCAGCGCTGCTTGGAAAGCAGATAATCTACTCCGCTTGCAATAAGCCATGAAGACGGAGTTCCAATAACTCCAATTCTTTTGCCTTTAAGAGCTTTTTGAGCTTCGAAATTGTTGTAATGAACCTGAATCCTTTCGACGGTATTTCGTATATCTCCATGAAGAATTTCAGATTTTAGTCCTTTACATTGCAGCCAGTATGAAATTTCCAATGAGGCAGAAAAGGAATTCTGCACACCATCAGTAAGTAAAATCATAGGCTGAGGCAGGAATTCGAAGCATTGGATAACAAACTTTTCTATCCCTCCTGTAGCTATGAAAACAATTTTGAAATCATCTTCGGTAAGGGTATACAAGTCTTTATAATCAATGATTTTTATGATATAGAATTTCTCAAGTTCACTGAGAAGAACTTCGTGCATCTTATAGATGGACATCTGGTTTTGCAGAGCCGAAGCGAATGTTATGAGGTGGACTGTAATCATAGAACATTCAATTTAAAGATTAAACAAATCTACATATTTAATTTGATTTAATACAGTTTTATTGCAAAAACTTGTCTTAAAGAAAACTAAGCCTCATTTTTGTTTACTATTTGTTTGCTTGGTTACACTCGAAGTCCTATCTTTGCAGCTCAATTGAAAATATATTTTAATACTAGAAAGTATGCCAACTATATCCATTCGTGGAACAGAAATGCCTGCTTCACCAATTAGGAAACTTGCTCCGTTAGCTGAAGCTGCCAAACAAAGAGGAACTCATGTGTATCACCTGAATATTGGTCAGCCCGACCTTCCTACTCCTAAGGCGGCACTTGAAGCCATCCGTAATATTGATCGTAAGATTTTGGAATACAGTCCAAGTGACGGTTACAGAAGTTATCGGGAAAAGCTTACCCATTATTATGCGAAATATAATATTAATCTCACAGCAGATGATATTATCATTACTACCGGTGGATCGGAAGCTGTGCTTTTTGCTTTCATGTCATGCTTGAATCCGGGTGATGAAATTATTGTTCCAGAACCTGCTTATGCCAACTATATGGCATTTGCTATTTCGGCCGGAGCTGTGATTCGTACTGTGGCAACTACTATAGAAGAAGGGTTCTCCCTTCCAAAGGTGGAGAAGTTTGAAGAACTGATTAACGAGCGTACAAAAGGTATTTTGATTTGTAATCCTAATAACCCTACCGGCTATTTATATACTCGCAAAGAGATGAATCAAATCAGAGATATGGTTAAGAAGTATGATTTGTTCTTATTCTCTGATGAAGTATATCGTGAATTCATTTATACCGGTTCGCCTTATATATCAGCATGCCACTTGGAAGGTATCGAGAACAATGTTGTATTGATTGACTCTGTTTCAAAAAGATATTCAGAATGCGGTATCCGTATTGGTGCATTAATTACAAAGAATAAAGAAGTTCGTAACGCAGTTATGAAGTTCTGCCAGGCACGTCTTAGTCCTCCATTGATTGGACAGATTGCAGCTGAGGCTTCTTTAGATGCTCCGGAAGAATATTCAAGAGAAACGTATGACGAATATGTTGAGCGCCGTAAGTGCCTGATTGATGGATTGAATAAAATACCGGGAGTTTATTCTCCGATACCAATGGGAGCTTTCTATACAGTGGCTAAGTTACCGGTTGACGATTCTGATAAATTCTGCGCATGGTGTCTTTCCGATTTTGAATACGAAGGCGAAACTGTGTTTATGGCTCCGGCTTCAGGTTTCTATACTACTCCGGGTGCCGGATATAATGAAGTTCGTATTGCTTACGTGTTAAAGAAAAAGGATCTGACTAGAGCACTCTTTGTTTTAAGTAAAGCATTGGAAGCCTATCCGGGGAGAGTTGATTAAAGATCTTTATGAAGCAGTATGATTACATAACGCTTTCTAAAGCTATTGGCATAATATTGGTTGTTGTTGGTCATTTTACTTCTACAGTATATATGCCGGCATATTACAGCGAAATAAAAAATCTTATTTTTTCATTTCATATGCCTCTATTTATGATATTGTCTGGCTTTCTGTTCCAAATGTCTATGAACAGAAAACCAGGCGATATTCCATTACTTCCGTTCATTAAGAAGAAGTTTCTACGTCTGATGGTTCCTTATTTCTTTATTTCTGCAGCAATAGCTCTGCTGAATTTTGGTTTGGGACTCTTTATGCCGGTAAAACGGACGGTAGACTGGCATTATCTTCTAGAGATTCTTTACACAAATGTTGGTGGATCGGCAGTATTCCTTTGGTTCATGTATACTTTGTTTGTGGTGTTCTTGATTTCGGCTCTCTGCATGAAATTAAAAGGTGGTATAGCTATTTTAGGAATCCTTTCTGTAATTCTCTATTTCATTCCACTTCCACAAATATTCTATTTATCATTTGTCCATTCATTCATTATCTATTTCTGGGCAGGAATGATTCTATTCCTACTAACTGACAAGCAAAAGCTCCGTCCTTCATTAGCTCACTCCATTTTTGCAATTATAATATTGACTTTGGCTTATGGAAGAAAAGATTTTGTTGAGACTGAGAATCTTAAACAGTTTTTGAATCTTATTTGTGGTTTATCCGGTAGCTATATGGTTATCTGTATTGCTCACGAAATTCAAAAATCAAGTAACAGCTGGTTAATGTCGTTAGGTAAATATAGCGCTTATATCTATTTACTTCATATGGCCGGAGTTTATTCAGTAAGAATGGTATATGAAAAAATGGGTTTATTTACCCCCTTTACATATTCTATAGCTTTGGCTCTGGCAGTAATAGCAGGTCTTGTACTTCCTGTGATTCTAACAAAGTATGTAATTAATAAAAATAAGTCATTAACATTTTTAATGGGAGGAAACTAAGAAATGAATCTTTCACTTTTTATAGCTCGAAGAATATATTCAGGTAAAGAGGTTCAGAAGCAAGTCTCAAAGCCGGCCGTACGCATTGCTATGATTGGTATTGCTATTGGACTGGCTGTTATGATTATTTCCGTAGGAGTAGTTATAGGCTTTAAAAATGAAATAAAAAGTAAAGTCGTAGGTTTTGGTTCACATATTCAGGTTAGCAACTTCGATTCATCTCTTTCTTACGAAACGCGTCCGGTTGTTACGAACGATAGCATAATAAAAGTTCTCTCTTCAATACCTGGTATAAAACATGTGCAGAGGTATTCTACAAAACCGGGAATGATAAAGACCGATAATGCTTTTCAGGGAATGGTTCTGAAAGGAGTGGGGCAGGAGTTCGATCCTACGTTCTTTCGCAAAAATCTGGTTGAAGGAGAAGTTCCTGCTTTTTCAGATTCTACTTCAACAAATGAGGTTCTTATTTCAAAGTCTTTGGCAAATAAGCTGAACTTAAAGTTAGGCGACAAGATCTATACTTATTATATTCAAAGCGAGGTTCGCGCTCGCAGATTCACAATTAAAGGGATATATCAAACCAATTTCTCTGAATATGATAACCTGTTTCTGCTGACGGATATCAGAACTGTTAACCATTTAAATCAGTGGGAACCCGACCAGGCCACCGGAATGGAGCTTCAGATTACCGACTATGATCAGCTGGATAAAGTGGCATATAAAGTATATCAGCATGTAGATAAAGAAGTTGATAAATATGGTGGCGTTTATTATACGCAGACCATAGAACAGCTTAATCCATCTGTTTTTGCATGGCTTAGTTTGCTTGATATGAATGTATGGGTTATCCTTATTTTAATGGTTGGTGTAGCCGGATTTACAATGATTTCGGGTTTGCTGATTATTATTCTGGAAAGAACAAACATGATTGGGATTCTGAAAGCACTTGGTGCCAAAAATTTCAGTATTCGTGAAATTTTCCTTTATTTCTCAGTCTTTTTAATAGGCAAAGGTATGCTTTGGGGAAATATAGTAGGATTACTATTCTGTTTTGTTCAGTCTAAATTCCATCTATTCAAGCTTAATCCGGAAACATATTATATTGACCATGTTCCAGTGGAGTTTAATATCTGGCTATTCCTTTTAATAAATGCAGGAACATTTATTGCTTCAGTCTTGATGCTAGTTGGACCTTCTTATCTGATATCAAAGATTAATCCGGCAAAATCAATCCAATTTGAATAATAGAGATTCTATTATAAAATTATTGGCGAATGGTTGAGCAACCATTCGCCAATAATTTAAATCCATTCACCAATAATTTAAGAGGCAAACCTCTATGCTTTTCGTCTAAAATAACGGGCTGTTTTTTATCTTCTCATATAGTCACCTTTTCCTCGGATTGTTCTGAATAATTTGAACTTTAATACATCAAGAGGCAGTACTATATCAAATATTGGTAACGTAAGATAATATTTTCTTTCTTCTAAATCAGTGGCTGTTTTATTGATTATAACAATCTGCATTACAAACCGAAGTATGTAAGCCAGAATAGCTAAGCCTAGCACAACCCATTGTTTGTTAATAATGCCAATTGCAATTGTTCCGATAATAGTTGCGATAAATAGTAGGCGAGAAGTTGTTTCAAAACCTAATAAGTAGCGTTGAGCGCCATGGAAAAAGTGTGAAGTTGCCAGATAGCTAACTTTCTCTTCTTTCCAGCTTTTATATCCATATGCTGGTTCCATTCTAATAATAGCACCCGGAGAAGTTTCAACTTTTGTATTATAAGGAGTTGCCACTTCGTTTATAAACAAGTCATCATCACCCCGTTGTAAGTTTAGGTGTGAAGAGAATCCCTTATTCTTAAAGAATAACTCTTTTCGGTAAGCCATATTTCGTCCAATACCCATATATGGTTTATCTATAAGTGCGAATCCTAGAAAACGCATTGACATAAACAGGTTAGTGAATGAAACCTTTCTATAGAACCATCCCTTATTTTGCTCGTATCCGCTATATCCTAAAACTATTTCTGTGCGTGGTGTGAAATTTCTGGCCATTAATCTTAACCACTCCTTGCTAGCAGGACGGCAATCGGCATCGGTAAATACTAACCAATCATACTTACTAGCTTTAATTCCAACAGTGAGTGCCAGCTTTTTTCTGCTGATGTAACGGGCACCATCAGGTGTAAATGTATGATACAAATTGGTATATTGTTCCTCAAGGATTGTAAGTACATCTTCACTTTCATCAGTTGAGCCGTCATTAATAACGATAACTTCAAAATTAGGATAATCTTGTTCCAGAATGGAAGGCAAATATTTCCTGAGATTCTCAGATTCATTACGTGCACTGATAATTACAGAGATAGGAGGAAGGTCTGTTTCGTATATTAAATCTCCTTCACTTGCGGCTTTGTTGTGAACATGTAATTGGTTGTATAGACTGAAATAGTAGATTATTTGTATAATTAGTAATATTCCTATAGAGGCTAATAATATAATCTCGACTATATTAAAGGTAAATAAGTCCATTGCGTATTTTCTGTTTATTTATTGCTGCAAAATTACATTAAATATTGGAATTAATAGATATAGAATTTTTCTTTTTAAACATAAAGTATATCTTTTAAAATCATTTATTTTGCTAAAAAAAGGGATGCCTTTTGGACATCCCTTATTCATTTATTTATCGAAGTTAAATTAGCTCATCAGAAGTATACCCTTGAGGAAGCGCTCTGCAATTATAACCAGAAGCCATAATTTCACCGTAAGCGCCGGCCGAACGAAGAGCAAAAAGATCACCTCTTTTCACTTTGTTGATATCCAGTGCCTTGCCAAATACATCAGAAGACTCACAAATTGGACCTACAACATCATATTTCTCCATTGGTTCTTCAGATGTTATGTTTTCAATTTTGTGGTAAGCCTGATATAAAGCCGGGCGAATAAGATCTGTCATACCACCATCTAAAATGGCGAATTGCTTATTTGCTCCTTGTTTTACATATAACACTTTGCTTATTAAACTTCCACATTGTCCAACAATTGAACGTCCTAATTCAAAATGCAATGTTTGTGAAGGGCGTAATTTCAAGTGTTTATGGAATGTTGCAAAATATGCAGCAAAATCAGGAATCGATTGTCTGTTTGGATGTTGGTAATCAATACCCAATCCACCTCCAACATTAATATGTTCAACAATAATACGGCGTTGATACATGCGTTCCTGAATTTCGTTTACACGATTACAAAGTCCCACAAAGTCGCCCATATCAAGAATCTGTGAACCTATATGGAAATGTAATCCTAACAACTTAACATTAGGAAGTGAATTAACAGCATCTAATACATTATCAAGATCTTCCAGATTAATACCAAACTTATTCTCCTTTAGTCCGGTAGTAATATTAGCATGCGTATGTGCTCCAACATTTGGATTAACACGCAAAGCTATAGAAGCAATCTTACCTTTAGCACCTGCAAGTTCGTTGATAACTTCAAGCTCTGGTATAGATTCCACGTTAAAGCAGAATATTCCATAATCTAATCCTAGATTAATTTCCCAGTCGGCTTTACCAACACCTGCAAAAACAATTTTAGAAGCAGGAAATCCAGCCTTAATAGCTGCACGAATCTCACCACCGCTAACGCAATCTGCGCCTAAATAGTTCTCACGAATAATTGAGAGAACTTTAGGGTTTGCATTTGCTTTTACGGCATAGTGAACAATATAATTGCCATACTTCTTTGCCTCATTATTTACACAATTAAGTGTGTCCCTTAATACCTTTGTATCGTAGAAATAGAAAGGAGTTTCCATCTCACGAAATTTATCTATTGGGAAGGTCCCTTTCATACAAATTTGCTATTATTTATTATTGAAAAGTACATTACTTAATGATTGTAATGCTTCTTTCTTATCAGATTCACGAATAAGGAATGAGATATTGTGATTACTACCACCAAATGAAATCATTCTAACTGGGATGTTGCGCATTGCATCAAGTGCAGTAGCTTCAAATCCAACATTTTCCCATTGCAGGTCACCAACAACACATACAATACACATATCTTTGTCTACTGTAACTGTACCATATTTCTTCAAATCATCAAGAATTTCCGGCAAGTGTTTTGTATTGTCTATCGATACCGAAACGCCAACTTCCGATGTACAAACCATATCAATAGAAGTCTGGTAGCTTTCAAATATCTCGAATACCTTGCGAAGGAATCCGTGTGCAAGCAACATACGGCTTGATTTGATTTTGATTGCTGTGATATTGTCTTTAGCTGCAACAGCTTTGATTTTATTCTTTTCAGTTTCGTTAGAAATCAAAGTACCAGGAGCTGATGGTTCCATAGTATTCAATAGACGAACTGGAATATTAGCATATTTAGCAGGTTGTACACAAGTTGGGTGAAGAATCTTAGCACCGAAATAAGCTAGTTCGGCAGCTTCTTCAAAGTGCAGTTGACGAACAGGAGCAGTTTTATCAACTACACGAGGGTCGTTATTGTGAAGACCATCAATATCAGTCCAGATTTGAATTTCAGTAGCATCGATAGCTGCACCGATTAATGAAGCGGTGTAATCACTACCTCCACGTTGCAAGTTATCAATTTCACCGTATGCATTTCTGCAGATGAAACCTTGTGTGATATAAATATCTGCATCAGGATAAAGTTCTAACTGAATCTGAAGTTTTTCTTTAATGTATAAAGGATCTGGCTCAGCGTTCTTGTCTGTACGCATATATTCCAATGCTGGAAGCAATACAGATTTCACTCCACATTCGCATAGGAAATTATTAACCATAGCAGTGGAAATTAATTCACCTTGAGCAAGGACAACTTTTTCTTCAAAAAGTGTAAATAGATCTTTGGTGTAAGAACGGATATAATCAAAATGGGATTTAATAATTTCCAATCCTTTCTGTTTATATTCAGCAGTAGAATAAAGTTCATCAACGTGTTGTTTATACTTTCTTTCCAGGTTGTTGATGATCTCGTTTGCGCCATCCGGATTCTTTTTATATAAGTAATCCGAGATTTCAACTAAAGTATTTGTTGTGCCGGACATTGCTGAAAGCACTACTATTTTCTTCTCACCATCGGTTATTAATTTGGCTACCTCTTTCATCCGTTCGGCAGAACCAACGGAAGTACCTCCAAACTTTAAAACTTTCATCTTCTTTACACTATTAAATTGTTAATTTATTCTTTATCCGTCTCTTCTTCACTTATAAATTCGGCTTGTGAATAAGTCGTTTCTAATATCGGTTCATTAAATTCCTGAACGTTCTCTTTTTTATAAAAATCGTGAGTGGCATCTTGTAATTGATGATTATCACATTTCAGAACCAGTCCGGGGAAATCTTTGATTAGTTGAATATTATGCGTAGTCATAATCACAGACGACCCTTTGTGGCTGATACTATGAAGTAACTCTACGATTCTTCTTCCTGTTTCTGCATCCAGATTTCCAGTTGGCTCATCTGCGAGGATAATAGAAGGAGAGTTCAATATAGCTCTGGCAATAACAATACGCTGTTGTTCTCCTCCAGAAAGCTCATTAGGTAACTTATCACCTTTGGATGTCATTCCTACCTGCTCTAAAACTTCTTGTATGCGCTCTTTAATTTCCTGCTTGTTTTTCCAGCCGGTAGCACGCAATACGAATTCCAGATTACTATATACTGTGCGATCTGTAAGCAATTGAAAGTCCTGAAAAATGATGCCTAACTTCTTTCTAAGTTGAGGAATATGCTTACGCTTAATTGTTCGTAGGTTATTTCCTAAAACTTCTGCTTCTCCGGAAGCGATACCCAGTTCTCCATAAATAGTTTTTAGTAAGCTCGTTTTTCCAGTGCCCACCTTGCCTATTATGTATAAAAAATCACCAGCATTCAGCTGCATTTTTACATCTTTAAGTAAGCATGCATCTTGCTGGGCAATTTCTACATTCTGATAGTTAATGAGTAATTCGCTCATATCTTTTTATTCTTTATGTCTTTTCTTAAGCTCACGAGCTAAATCTTCAATGCGATAACCTTTTGAAGTAAGAAGAACAATCAGGTGATAAACCAAATCTGAAGCTTCATATATTAAGCGGTCGTCAGTGCCGTTTGTTGCTTCAATTACAGTTTCTACAGCTTCTTCACCAACTTTCTGAGCCATGCGGTTCACGCCAGAGTTGAATAAAGATGTAGTATATGATTTTTCAGGCATTTCTTCATGGCGTTTATAGATAAAGTCTTGCAAATACTTAAGAAACATAATATCTTCTGTATTATCTTCGTTCCAGCAAGTATCAGCACCTGTATGGCAAACCGGACCTACTGGCTTTACCTTAATCAATAAGGTGTCTTTATCACAATCTTCTTTAATGGAAACAACATTCAGAAAATTTCCACTTTCTTCTCCTTTTGTCCAAAGTCTGTTCTTTGTGCGGCTGAAGAAGGTTACTTTTCCTGTTGCAACAGTTTTTTCATAAGCTTCCTTATTCATAAAACCTAGCATCAGTACTTTAGAAGTGAAATTATCTTGTATAATTGCCGGAATTAATCCATCCATTTTATTAAAATCTAAATCCATGATGTAATATATTAAAATTCATTATTCGACTTGTTATCGTCTGACAGTTATTCCTTGTGCACAAAGATAATCTTTTAATTCGGAAATTTTAATTTCTCCGAAATGAAATACACTGGCAGCCAAAGCAGCATCAGCTTTTCCTAGGGTAAAAGTATCTTTAAAATGTTCCATTGCACCAGCCCCTCCGGAAGCGATGATCGGAATAGGCAACGATTCTGATAAAAGAGCCAGTGTTTCGTTTGCATATCCATTTTTTACTCCATCATGATTCATGCTGGTAAATAGTATTTCTCCGGCTCCACGATCGGCAGCTTCCTTAGCCCACGAAATTAGTTCTTTATCCGTTTCTATTCTTCCTCCGTTCAAGTAACATTTCCAAATATCATTTTGTTGTTTAGCGTCAATAGCAACAACGCATACCTGAGATCCGAAATTTTTAGCGATATCGTTTATTAATTGCGGGTTTCGGATTGCAGAAGAGTTAATCGATACTTTGTCGGCACCTGCATTTAGCAAACGGTCTACATCCTTTATTTCATTAATTCCTCCACCAACAGTAAATGGGATGCTAATGTTTGCGGCAACCCGTTTTACAAGATCGGTAAAAGTTTTCCGTCCTTCATGGCTAGCAGTGATGTCCAGAAAAACCAGTTCATCTGCACCTTGTTCGCTATAAGCCCTTCCTAGTTCTACCGGATCTCCGGCTTCGCGCAGATTGACGAAATTTGTACCTTTTACGGTTGTTCCGTTCTTGATGTCCAGGCAAGGTATAATTCTTTTCGCTAACATACTATATAAATATCTTTAAATCCTTAAGTTGAATATTACCTTCATAAAGCGCTTTCCCAAAAATTACAGCTGGAACTTTTGCTTCTTCAAGTTTTATAATATCATCAATACAGCTAACTCCTCCACTTGCAATTAAGTAGAGTGAAGGATATTCTTCTAGTATTTCTTTATAAAGATCGGTAGATGGTCCTTGTAACATACCATCACACTCAATATCCGTACAAATTACTTTTTTAATCCCCTTTTTTATATATTGATCAAGGAAAGGCATCAGTTCAACATCTGTACCTTCTTTCCATCCGCTTACTGCAATTTTTTTATCTTTGACGTCCGCACCAAGTATAATTTTGTCACTTCCATATTTACTGATCCATTCAGAAAACAGTTCAGGCTCTTTTACGGCAATGCTTCCACCGGTAATCATTTGCGCTCCGCTACTGAAAGCAATATCGAGATCTTCATCACTTTTAATGCCTCCACCAAAGTCTATGATTAGAGATGTTTGAGTTGCAATCTTTTCCAGAATACGATAATTGACAATATGATGAGATTTTGCTCCGTCAAGGTCAACAACATGAAGTCGGCGAATACCGTTTGCTTCAAATTCCTTTGCAACCTCAACAGGGTTCTCATTATATACTTTTTTGCTATCATAATCACCTTTGGAAAGGCGGACGCATTTTCCTTCAATAATATCAATAGCAGGAATGATTTCAATCATATTCTATAATTTATAATGGTAAGTTGATGAAGTTTTCTAATATGCGTTCTCCTACTTTTCCGCTTTTTTCCGGATGGAACTGAGTAGCATAAAAGTTATCTTTTTGTAATGACGCGCTAAACGGATGTATGTAATCTGTTGTAGCTATAGTAAATTCGTTGACAGGAACATAAAAGCTATGCACAAAGTAAACAAATTCCTCTTTGGTAAATCCTTTATAAAGATCTCCCTTTACATCACAGATAGTGTTCCATCCCATGTGGGGAACTTTATCTTCATGTTTTTCAGGATGGAAAAGCTTTACTTCAGTAGGGAAGATATTCAGGCAATCAGCATTGCCCTCTTCTGAATGGCTACACATAAGCTGCATACCCAGACAAATACCTAAAACCGGTTGCTTTAAATCAACAATCAGTTTATCCAGACCGTTGGCTTTTAAATGTTGCATAGTTGTAGCAGCTTCACCAACTCCCGGAAAAATTACTTTATCAGCTTTAGCCAGAATCTCTTTATCGGCAGTTACTACTGCATTTATGCCCAAACGACGTAAAGCATGATCTACCGAATAGATGTTCCCCGCATTATATTTTACAATAGCTATATTCATTTACCTTTAACTAAAGATTACAGTTTTATTCTTGTAAGCCAGAACTTTACGTTCAATATGTTTTTGTACTGCACGTGAAAGAACAATCTTTTCAAGATCCTTTCCTTTATTAACCAAATCTTCTACAGTATCCTTGTGAGTGATACGAACCACATCCTGTTCAAGAATAGGACCGGCATCAAGCTCAGTAGTAACATAGTGACTGGTTGCACCAATAATTTTCACTCCTCTTTCAAAAGCAGCATGATAAGGCTTAGCACCTACGAATGCAGGAAGGAAAGAGTGGTGTATATTGATAATTCTGTTAGGATAAGAATTGATCATGTTCTCTGATATAACCTGCATATATCTGGCTAAAACAATAAAGTTCACTTTATGTTTAGCAAGAAGCTCCATTTCTTTAGCTTCCTGTTCGGCTTTTGTTTCCTTAGTTATAGGGAAAAGGTAGAACGGAATACCAAATTTATCTGCTACATGCTGCAAGTTAGGGTGATTACTTATAATAAGAGGAATTTCCACATTCCATTCACCGTTAGCATAACGTGCAAGCATGTCAAACAAGCAGTGAGACATTTTAGAAACAAATATCGCCATGCGTGGTTTAACATCCGAGAAGTATAGACGGAAGTTCATTTCGTACTTCTGAGCGTACAAAGTATCAAAGTAATCTTCTATTTTTTCTCTTGGGATAAGAAAATCGCTTAGTTCCCACTCAATTCTCATAAAGAAAATGTTTTCAATATGATCAACGTACTGATCAAGATAAACAATATTTCCTTTATTAATCGTAATAAAATCTGTTACCGCGGATATAATCCCCGGTTTATCGGGACAGTGAAGTAACAACTTTGCGGTATTTTTGTTTGCTTGCATCTTATTTATCATTAGTTATCATTATGAGTTCGCAAAAATAGCGAATTATTGCCAAAGAATGAATTATTAAAGCAAGAAGTTTGTATTAAATGTTATTGTTTGTCACTTCGAACTGAATAAAACATGCTTTTATGGAATTAAAATGAATAAAAAATGAGTTTTTTTTCTTTTAGTACTTGCAGAAATGAAATAAATGTCTACCTTTGCATCCGCAATCAGAAATGGTAGCAATGCAAAAACTGGTGCGTTAGTTCAGTTGGTTAGAATACATGCCTGTCACGCATGGGGTCACGGGTTCGAGTCCCGTACGCACCGCCAACTAAATTTGCATTTGCAACCTTGAAGATAGAAATTTTATTGAAATATTGGTGCGTTAGTTCAGTTGGTTAGAATACATGCCTGTCACGCATGGGGTCACGGGTTCGAGTCCCGTACGCACCGCAAGAGAAGCTCTGAAGACTTTTGTTTTTTGGGCTTTTTTTTATTCTCAATTTACCAATACAACAGTGAATTGTATTGGTATAAATTCTTTATTTATTACTCTTCCAATTTGTGAATACAATAATTGATAATAGGTTCAGAAGAGGGCTTGCCATCTCCCAAAGCGAATTCTATAGGTGGCATTTTAATCAAACTCAATTTTTTATCATTGTACTCAGCGCTATAAATAAAGAGTCGCTCTATTTTATGAGGAATATTTTGAAATACTTTTCCGGTTTCAGTTTTACCATGCTCATAAATCTTATTTCCTCTGTGGCCGAGTATGAAATTAATGATGCTATATTTGAACGTTTTTTTTATTTCCAGAGATAGTGATAGTACTTCTTTGTTATTACTAATAACTTTTAATCTGATTTTTCCATCGCATTCTATTATACTAATATTGGCAGGAATAACTTTGTCGAAGGAGTGATATTTCTCAAAAATGGGAATGGCTTGATAAGAGCTAATATAGCAGATTTTTTCTCCTGTATACATAAGCAGCCATATTTCGCACATATTTTTTATATCGGATGGATTGCTTGCCCAGTTTATAATCCATATACTACAATTATTAAAATGAATTCCGGGGATCATATACCCTTTGTAATCTTCTAATTCCATGTTTAATTAAGATATTATATTAAACCATATTTTCTATTTATACTTATTAAAAAACTCTATATTTGTAGCTTTTTATCTTATGGCAAAGATAAGAAGATGAGTAGCCATAATGCAATGGTGATTTATCACTGTTTTATAAAGGAATGTGTATAGTGTGCAATAAAATTAATGATTGGGAGCAATACAAACCTTATATAGATATATTATCTCAGGTAAGTAATGGCTGTGTTTTTATTGTTGAGTTCAATAAGGAACTCAAGTATATTTCATCTAATTTTGCAACCTTTTTTGGCTATGATCTGGAAAAGGTAAATACCCACGAACTTAACTATAATTTTTTAGAAACTCGTATTCATCCTGATGATTATGAAACGTTTCAGGTTATACAAAACAGGCTTGTTAGTAAGTGGTATGAGCAACCATTTGAAAAGCGTTTAGATTATAGACATGTATTTGAATTAAGAGTTCTTAATTCAGAAAACAAATATGTACGCGTTATATATCAAGGTCAAGTTCTTAATATGGATGATGAGTGTAATCCTAATATGGTGCTTGGTATTGTTGATTTATCCCCTAATCAATTACTGAACGAACCTCTGAAGTTTCGTATGGTTGATTCTCAGAAAGGAGAAATTGTGCCTTTTAATGTAGATGGAATTCAAAACATAAACCTCACAAAAAGAGAAATTGAGATACTTAAAATGGTTAACTCCGGAATGATCAGCAAGGAGATTTCTGACAAACTGTCCATTAGCATTCATACAGTGAATGGACATAGACAGAATATCCTTTCAAAGATGAATGCTGACAATATTCTTGAAGCTATAAATTATGCAAGAAATATGGGGCTTTTGGAATAATTTTATGCTATCAAAATCTTGTTTTTCTATTTTATTTTTAAAGCATTGTTATTTATAATTTAGAATCACCCTTTATCAATTCCAGAAACTTATCAATCTCTTTTTGAGGAGCAGTATTAAATGATACTTTTCCTTTAGCAGGTTTTCTTGCGTAATCTATTCCGATATTTATTCTTTTGGATACTTTGTCTATACTTGATTTGAGAAACGACATAACATCTTTGTTTGTATTGTTTTTCCTGACTAATCATATTTTATATAAACATGGCATCCGTCGCTGCAATAAGAGAAATATCCCTGATTCCCATTTGGGCAAGGCCAGGCGTATGATACCGACTGAATTGTATTGCAAGGAATATCAGCTTTTACATTTTCCGGAATAGAAAACATGAAAAGTGCAATCAATAATAGTGAAGCAGCTTTATCACAAATAAGAAAGTGGTTGAATTTAATATTCGTTTTCATATTATTATTTTTTAGGTGTTTACTTTGGAACAAATGCAAATATGTTTTGTTTAAAAAATCTTTCTTGAAAGCGTAATGATTCTTTTTTATATTGCTACTGTTAAAGTAAAACATATCTTTGTATGCAAAAAAAATAGTCAATGAAAAACTTACAAAAAATAATCTTTCTGGGAATAGGACTTTCTCTACTATCAACTTCTGTAAATGCACAGGAAAAAGAGTTTATCCCGATGGCAAACATTCCTGCAGGAAGTTTTTATATGGGAGGAGCTGCTCTTGGAGAAAACTTCGACGAAGCGCCGATACACAAAGTTATTATTTCTAATCCCTTTCGGATTGGAAAAACAGAAATTACTAATGCACAGTATGAAGAGTTTTGTCCAGAACATAAAGTTTTACGAGGAAAAAGAGGTCTCTCTAAAGGCGACGACGAGGCTGTGATATTTGTAAGCTACAACGATGCTGTGGCTTTCTGCAAATGGCTGAGTAAGAAAGAAGGTAAAACTTACAGGTTGCCAACCGAAGCGGAGTGGGAGTATGCCTGCCGTGCAGGAAGCTATTATCCATTCAGCATGGGGGATGGACTACCTTCTGTTTTTCAGAAAGATCAGAGAATTGTGAGAGATTATCAGTCTGTTTCACTAAAAGTGGGGCAAACTCCACCGAATGCTTTCGGTATTTATGATATGCATGGAAATGTAGAAGAGTGGTGTATGGATTGGCATGGCCCTTATCTTTCAGATACTCAAACTAATCCTGTAGGACAGAGCAGGGGAGAGTTCAGGGTAACGAGAGGTGGCAGCCATAGTACACCCGAAACTTTTCTGCGTAGTTCGAACCGCATGGCAATGTTGCCCGATGATAAGCATGCATTAACCGGTTTCCGTATCGTACAAGCAGAATACCCAGCAAGCAAACCAATAACTACTTTTGAAACGAATTTAAATAGCGAACATGTATCTCAGGTTAAAGCTGTATGGAAAAAACAAGATAAAACTCCTTTGTTTATGGCTCCAATTCCTTTTGTTATAAAACCGGATTGTTCTTCTAGAACTCTTTTTTATCAGCATAATCATCAACCGGCTATAACTTGGTGCGATAATGGTGACTTACTGGCTATCTGGTTCTCTGCCGATCATGAGAACGGACGTGAGATGACAGTGCTTGCTTCCCGTTTGCGTGCAGGTGCCCAGAAATGGGATCCGGCATCACTTTTCTTTAAGGTGCCCGACAGGAATATGACCGGTTCGGCTTTGATGAACGATGGGAAAGGAACGCTTTATCATATCAATGGCGTAGAGGCTGCGGGCGATTGGCAGAATTTAATGATGGTGCAGAGAACAAGTCATGATAATGGTAAAACATGGAGTTCTCCGCGAATAATTGAACCTGAACATGCAAAACGCCATCAGGTTATTGCCGGAACAATAAAGACAAAAGAGGGATGGTTTATTCAACTTTGCGATGCCGGACCCGGCGGAAAGGATAGTACGGCTGTACATATCAGTAAGGATGGCGGACAAACATGGACTGATACCGGAGGCACAATTGCCGGAATTCATGCGGGAGTAGTGCAGCTGAAGGATGGAAGACTGATGGCTTTTGGACGGAGTAATAATATTGCCAATTCAGCTGGAAAAATGCGTATGCCAATGAGTATTTCAAGTGATATGGGTAAAACATGGACTTATTCTGCTTCCGAATTTCCTCCTCTTGAAGGTCATCAGCGACTGGTTTTAAGACGACTCAATGAAGGACCTCTTTTACTGATTTCGTTTACAGATCATCCTCTGCGTACAAATCCATCGGAACGTGGAATGATTTTTAAAGATAAAAATGGTAAAGAGTACAAAGGATACGGAATGTATGCTGCTTTGTCTTTTGATGAAGGAAAAACCTGGCCGGTGAAGAAATTGCTGACTGATGGAAAGTCTCGATTCCTGAATGGCGGTGCCTGGACTCAGTTCTTTGAGATGGATGCAACTCATGCTGAGCCGCGTGGTTATCTGGCAGCTACACAAACACCGGATAATGTGATTCATTTGGTGAGCAGCAGGCTGCATTATCGTTTTAATCTTGCATGGTTATTAAAAAATGCAGATTGATCTGCCACCTGCTACTAAAACAAACGTAATTAACTGATATATAATTGTATAGTTTGGTGGTAGATATTTTTGTTTTACAATTTATCTGCCACTAAATTCATTCATCTGCTACAAACTTTATTTCCATTCTTAAAGCGCTTCACTTTCCTCAATATATTTCTTTTTTCTTCACCGTTGCACGCTCTGCTTTTTTAGAAAGCATTTTCTTATAATGCTAAGATGTTCTTAGTTGTGTATAAGGGTTTGAATATTAAGTGTTTATCATGTTTTGTATTTTATGCTTAGTAAGTTCACGGCCGTGAACCCATAAGTCTTAAGCCGAGAACCCATGGGCCTTTTACCGTGAACCCATAAGTCTTCAGTTGTGAACTTACTTATTGTTTTAAATGAATTAGATAATGTATGTCTTTTAAAAATGATAATAAATATATATAGTAGACTTGCTAAAATTTGAAATTAGTAGTAAACAACTATATAATATAGTCTTGCAGTAGCTCTTTTTACGTTGAGATAGTGTCCTTAAATTTTATTTTTAGTGGCAGATGATGGTAATTAGTAGCAGATAAGCACTATTTTGTAGCAGATAAAAATGTGTAAAAGTTTTATCTGCTACCACCACAAAGCCTATTGGTAGGCACTTTTAGGCATTTTAGTGGCAGATGGCAGTAACTTTTTGTTTTTACTGAATAATTTTCTCTTAGAGGATAATTGTTTGAATTTTATTTTAAAAATTCTTCAATATCCTTTTCTAACGATTTAGGAGTGGTTGTGGGTGCATATCGTTTTATTGTATATCCGTCTTTAGCAACAAGGAATTTAGTAAAATTCCACTTTATAGCAGAGACTATAAATCCCGATGCTTTCTTTTTAAGGAATTTATAAATAGGATGAGCATCATCTCCATTCACGTTGATTTTAGACATAAGCTGGAATGTAACCCCAAAGTTTACCTGGCAGAAATTTTCAATCTCGCTATCGGTTCCAGGCTCTTGATGTCCAAACTGATCACAAGGGAAACCTATAACTACTAATCCTTTATCTGCATACTTTTTGTTTAGTTCTTCAAGCTCTTTATACTGAGGCGTGAATCCACACTTACTTGCTGTGTTTACAATTAATAATACTTTACCTTTATACTTAGCAAAATCGATATCTTGACCTTTATTACTTTTTGCTGTAAAATCAAAAATTACTTTTTCCATAACTTTATTTTTTTTAGCGTTATTACTCTGTGCAACACTGGATTGCACGAAAAAGATATAAAACAAGAGTGATAAGATAAATGTTACTTTTTTCATAACTATTTTTTGAACTTATTATCGTTATACGAAATTATGTTTTGTGCAACATATAGACAAACAAAGGGTAAAAATAGTTTTGATTTTAATATTATTTAGTTGCTCCTTAAAAAAAAAATCGCGTTCAGATACAATGCATATCCGAACGCGACCTCTTTTATATTAATGATAATTATTTAAACTGATATCGTCCTGGTAATTCTATTAACTTATCATGAAGTTTGCCTGAACGGCTAACTGAGTTCTTTAAAACTTTTGGTGTAAACATTAAACCTTTTGTTTTAGCCTTTGTTGACGGTATACCTGTAATCAATTCTAATGCTTTTGCCAATAATGGTTCTTTTTCATCACCCATTAAATAACCATCAAAAGGATTATCCTCAACCTTATATGTAGGTGTAAAGCCGTCGGGCATACAGGGTGTACTGCCGTTTTTATCAGAATATCTGTATACCATTGCGTATATACCCCAATTATCAAGATCTTTATCTGGATTTTCATAAATGTCGTCCGGAGTAAATACAATTCCACCACAATATTTGCCGGAAGTCTGTTCCCCAATAGTTGTTACACTAATATAAGGAGAAAGTCCTGTTATTGTAGCTTCCGAAGCAGATGCAGTATTACCTGAAACTAAAACATATAGCTTGCTTAGATTCATATTAGCATCTTTTGTTGATAGGGTTACTTCTTTCTTGTCTTCGTCTTTGTAAGTGTAGCTGTCTTTGTAATACTCATTTAAATCCGTTCCTTTTGATTTCCAATATGCAGCAAATTTATCGTTCCATGTTTGCTGCAAATATATTTGTTTACCATCGACAATAGATGAAGGAGCAAGGATGCTGCTAAGGAGTTGTGCAGATAGAGAATAACCTCCTCTATTATATCGTAAGTCTAGCACAACATCTGTTACTCCTGCTGTTTTAAAGGACTTAAATACATCAATCAGTTTTTGATTTGACTTTAAAGTGTAATCGGTATAGCATAAGTAACCTATTTTATATGTGCCTTTATCTATTACTTTGTAAGTATTAACAGGCTCCTGATACATTGTGCTGGCAGTAAGTGGTATTTTTGTGCCATTGAGGCTTATTGTGTTTCCGCTTAAACTTGCCATGCCCAATGTTATGGATGATGTATAGAATAAATCTGTATAATTGCTGGTTGTAATATTGGTACCGTTTATTTGCAGAATAAGATCACCACGCTTTATTCCGGCTTTTTCTGCAGGAGTACCCGGATAAACAAACTGAACTACTGCATAACACTGAGTATCATTATTCGAAAATAAATACACTCCAAGTGAATATCCAAAAGATGTTCCTTCACCTGCAAAGTTACTGGTTAAACCGGCTGCGTCATCCGTCAAAGTAGTCCAATGATCGGCCGAGTATCTTATGCTTTCTACCATTTCTATAGGATCATTAACCTTTGTAACATCTACTTTTGGTATCTCAGAACTCCATAGATAGAACTCTTGTAGTACATCTAGAGCGAATTGAGCGACTTTCTCTGTCTTGGTAGCTGCTTTTTCTTCGGTTTTAGTTTTATTGTCATCATCCTTGCAGCTTGTAAAAAATGATATGCTTGCTATTGCTGCAAGCATAACGAGTAATTTCCATTGATTTAGTTTCATTGTTTTAATTTTACTATTCTATTAGTATAATAAATTGTGTACTCTTTTGAAATGCATTATATTATGCGTCAATAATAATACAAATATAATTCATAAATATTGAATTCTTATAACTATTGATGAAAAAATTGATACAAAATAGAATGATAATTGACAAACACTACTGTTTTATAGATGAATTTATTTTTTTTCATAATAAATTGGAGTGTAATAGATGTTAAATTAATATTTTTATGTATGTTTGCTACATCTAAACCATATATAATAACATTATAATGTATCCATTAAAGTTTAAACCCATCCTTAAACAAACCTTGTGGGGTGGTGATAAAATTATTCCTTTTAAGCATCTTTCAGAAGAGATGCCAAATGTTGGTGAGAGTTGGGAACTATCTGGAGTTCCGGATAATGAATCAGAGGTTGCTAATGGAGAATTCAAAGGGATGACCTTGGGGCAGTTAGTAAGACGATTTAAAGGAGAATTAGTTGGAGAAAGTAATTATGCTCGTTTTAATTCTACCTTTCCTTTATTAATAAAGTTTATTGATGCACAGCAGGATTTATCAATCCAGGTTCACCCCTCTGACGAGTTGGCAAAAAAACGTCACAACTCAATGGGAAAGACTGAGATGTGGTATGTAGTAGATGCTACTCCTGATGCTAAACTTCGCTCTGGATTTTCTCAGGAAATAACACCAAAAGAATATAAGGATAGGGTCTTTAATTCTACGATTACTGAGGTCTTACAAGAATATTCTATAAAGAAAGGGGATGTTTTCTTCCTTCCTGCAGGTCGTATCCATAGTATTGGTGCCGGAGCCTTTATTGCTGAGATTCAACAAACATCGGATATTACATATCGTATATTTGATTTTGATAGAAAAGATGCAAATGGTAATACTCGCGAGCTACATACCGAACTGGCTAAAGATGCGATAGACTACGAAGTGCTTGATGATTACAGAACTGAGTATGAAGCTGTAAAGGATGAACCTGTAGAATTGGTTGCTTGTCCTTATTTCACAACATCTCTTTATGATATGACTGAAACTATTTCTTGTGATTACTCGGAATTAGATTCTTTTATTGTATTGATTTGTTTGGAAGGTAAATGTAAAATTGTTGATAATGAGAATAATGAGGTAGAACTTCATGCTGGTGAAACAGTATTGTTGCCTGCTTCAACAATGGATATTACTATTATACCTGAAGGTTCAGCTAAGTTGCTTGAAACTTACGTATAATATTGTATTTCTGATATAAAAAAAGAGGAATCATTCAGTATGATTCCTCTTTTTTTATGATATATTTTTTAATATTTAGCAGCTTGAGCTATTTTCTTAGGAATATCAGTGTTTTCAATTTTTCCATGGAATAACTCTGCTCCGGCTCCGATAGCAAATACTGGAATGTATCCGGCTGAATGGCCGCCACTAGCCCAACTTACCATAGCAATTTCATTTAAAATTTGCTTTGCAAGTGCTGCCATTGGTTCATCTTTAGAATAAAGACTTTCAGCCAACTTAACATCTTTGCCAAGGAACGAACGGATGTATTCTTCTTTTAATAACTGTTCTTGCTTATCATTCAACTTAACTTTGCTCCACAAACCCAGGTTTTCGCTCAAAAGATTTTTTATATCGTTCCAGGTAACGTCGTTTTGTTTGTCTTTACGCAATTGCTTAATTCTTTCTGAAAGTTCTGTTTCTGACACTTTCTGATATTCAAGTGCTTTTAAATTTAATGCATATTTCCCGTTGCCTAAAGCGATTCCTCCAGTTTCATGATCGGCTGTAATTACAATGAGAGTTTCGTTTGGATGTTTCTTGTAGAATTCATACGCAATTTTAACAGCATTGTCCATATCAACAACTTCATTGAAAACTGTTGCAGCATCATTACTATGGCAAGCCCAATCTATTTTACCACCTTCAATCATTACGAAGAATCCATTCTTGTTATCTTTTGTAAGGAAGCTGATGGCGCTTTCTGTAATTTGACTAAGAGTCAGATCGCCCGGCTTTCTGTCGATAGCATATGGAATAGAGTGTGCATCAGTGTTATCTTGTTGCATAAGAATCATTTTTGAAGCTTTATTCTTTTTCGCCTTAAAATCTTCATATCCTTTAGCAACTGTATAATTAGCCTCTTTAAATAAGGTATATATATTAGGAGCGTTTTTGTTGGCTTTGCTATTTGGTTCTAAAAATCCACTTCCGGCATAGAAGTCGAATCCTGCTTTAGGTAGATCTGTTGCTATCTCATAATACATATTTCTATCCGGTTGGTGAGCATAGAATGTTGCCGGAGTGGCGTGGTCAATACTAACACTGGTGGTAATTCCTACTTTCTTGCCTGCTTTTTTAGCTTTGACAGCTATGCTATAAAGAGGTGATTTGCGTAGACTATCCATTCCGATTGTTCCATTCTTTGTTTTTACTCCGGTTGCCAAAGCTGTACCTGCTGCAGCGGAACATGTAACTGAGTTGTAAACTGAATAGGTTGTAGCAATAGTACTGTAAGGAAACTGCGTGAAAGTAAGAGGTTTTACCCCAATTCTTCCTTCTTTTTCCGCAAGATACATCTCGGTTCCATTTACCTGATTAACTCCCATTCCGTCGCCAATGAAATAAAATACATATTTGGCGGTTTTAGTTTGTGCATATCCATCTGCCTGACTAAATAAAAATCCGGCAAACAGGATGAATGTCAAAAGATAAAATTTTGGTTTCATTCCTTTTATTAATTATTGAATCTGTTAGTTAAAAAAATAGGGCTGAGTTTAATTCAGCCCTACAAAGTTATCTTTTTTTATGGAAGTATTTGCGGAATTTTTTCATTAAATTAAATCCTACTATAATACCATTGAAGAGGTTTATGCCTGTTTTAAAGCGGTTAAGGAACGATGGACCTGAGGCTATATTTGATATAGGAGAGAGAATATCGGCATAAGTTGCAGCGATTTTCTCTTTTTGCATAGCTATTTTTTGTTTAGTTTCGACTCTCTTTCGGACGACATCTACCAATGTTATGCCTTTATCTGAGGATTGTGTATGTGTTATTTTCATAAATTATTTATTAGAATCCTTAAGAAAAAGGGTTGCTAAAAACCGAACTAAAGGATTGGTTATTAAATTTTTACGGAATACAATCATACAAATTATAATTGAAATACTTAGACAAGCAATAAGGCAGAAGCTTAAAGATAGTCCAACTAAAGGTTCAAGAACATAAGCTAAGGAGAATAGAAGATAAAATAAAGTCACCATACCCAGAGTAATCAGAATAAATATCAGAATAAGTGTAGAAAGTAGAATAGTTAATTTTTCTACAAACTGTAACTTTGCGTAATCTTTTTGTAATATCGCATATTCTTTGAGCTCTGCGATAAGTTGTCTGATACTATCAACTGTGTTTTTTTCTGTGGACATGGTGACTCTTTTTTTAGTTTCATTCAGCTCCTTCGCCAATTTCTGTAGCAATTTCACTAACAAGATCTTCCATTTCGCTACGATTTAGTTTGATACCTTTCTTGCGAAGAATTTCAGCAATCTTGTTTCTTGTGTCTTCTCCCTTTTCTGGGGCAAATAGAATACCGAGTGCAGCACCTATAGCTGCGCCGCCTAGTAAAGCAGCAATAACATTTAGATTCTTCATAGCAATTGCTTTTAAAATGTTTTACTACAAATCTAAATATTTTTTAGATTAGTTGTTCTACTTTTTAGAACAATTATTTCTACTAGATGGTTTAAATCTGAAAAAAATTATTTTTTATCTTTTTTCTGATTCATTTTTTGTCGGCGCCAAAAATCTCCATTTCCTTTGTTACCTCTGTATTTCTTATTTTCTTTAGCTTTTTCTTTCATTTGTTCCTTTTTCTCTTCAATGGCAACTGTTGCTTCGGTAGAGATAAAAGGATGATTTAATACTACAGGAATTTTTATACCAATAAGCTTTTGTATGTCTTTTAAATATGGTAATTCTTCCGGCTCACAAAAAGCAATCGCTATTCCTTCGTGACCGGCACGTCCTGTACGTCCTATTCGGTGAACATAAGTTTCGGGCACATTGGGAAGCTCGTAATTGATTACGTGAGATAATTGATCAACATCTATTCCTCTGGCAGCAATATCTGTTGCAATAAGCACTCTGAGAGTGTGATCTTTAAAGCTTGTTAGTGCGCGTTGGCGTGCATTCTGGGACTTATTTCCGTGAATAGCTGCAGCTTCAATACCTTCTTTGATAAGTAACTTGGCAATTTTGTCTGCTCCGTGTTTTGTTCTGGTAAAAATAAGAACCGATTCAATATTCGGATTCTTTAATAAATGAAGGAGTAAATCCTTCTTCTCTTTTTTACCGACAAAATAAACACTTTGCTGGATTATATCTACTGTAGATGATACTGGTGTAACTTCAACCTTTTCCGGTTGAAAAAGAATGCTGCTTGCCAACTTTTCTATTTCAGGAGGCATTGTTGCTGAGAAAAACAATGTCTGACGTTTCTTGGGAAGCATAGGAAGTATTCGCTTAATATCGTGAATAAATCCCATATCGAGCATACGATCTGCTTCATCAAGGACAAAGAATTCCAGCGTTTTTAATGAAATAAAACCTTGATTAATTAAATCTAATAGTCTTCCTGGAGTGGCAATCAAAACATCAACACCTTTTTTTAATGCATCGGTCTGAGGTTTCTGCGGAACACCACCAAAGATTACAGTATGGCGTAATCCGGTATAACGTCCGTAGGCTGTGAAACTTTCTTCTATCTGGATTGCTAGTTCGCGGGTAGGAGTAAGTACAAGGGCTTTAATTCCTCTGTTTTTCTCCGATTTATATAATTTTTGAAGAATTGGAATCGAAAATGCTGCTGTTTTACCTGTTCCGGTTTGTGCACAGCCTAATAAATCTTTGCCTTTTAATACGATTGGAATTGATTGTTCTTGAATGGGAGTTGGTGAGGTGTAACCCTCTTCTTGTAAAGCCTTTAATATTGGGCTTATAAGGTCTAGTTGTTCAAATGTCATTTAAAATAATTGAAGTAGCCTCGCGGCTGGTGTATACTAAATTATACAAAGATACTCTAAAGTGCTGGTGGATTGAGAAAATTCTTGAATGATTAAGGATATTTAACTAATATACTAATGTAATATATATATTAATCTAATATCTTTGCTCTACACCTTTCTTTAATAAACTCTAGATTTTATAAAAAAATACTCTAGACTTTTTTAATAAAAGGTCTAGCCTTTTTTATCTATGTTCTATGAAGTAATAACTTAAATATTTAGATATATGAGTATTCAATACAGATTAACGCCCATGCGCGACAACATTAGTGAGAAACCCAAGCAAGGTTTCTATGCTCAAGTGGTTACTAAAGGCACAATCGATACTCGGGAATTGTGTAAGGCAATTTCTGAGAAGTGTTCTTTGAATGTAGCCGATATGAAAGCTGCAATTGAAGCACTTGCGCAAACCATTGAAGATAAACTTCAGGATGGTTACAATGTTAGCATTGACGAGTTGGGGACTTTCTCTGTTTCGGCCGAATCTCGTACAGTTCAGGATGCTGAAGAGATAAGGGGACAGTCTATTAAAGTGAAAAATATAAATTTTCGCCCATCTGTCAGACTTAAAACAACGATGAAAACATCAAAGTTTGAGAGAGTGCCTGGAAAGAAGTAACTAATTAGTGAAAAAATGAAAAATAGGATTGTTTTTATTACAGGTTCAACCAGCGGAATAGGTGAAGGATGTGCACGTAAATTCGCATCTAAAGGATCTGATTTAATTCTAAATGGACGTAATGAAGAAAAATTACTGAAGCTTAAAAATGAATTGGAGTCGGAATTTGGAATTGAAATTCTTCCACTTGTTTTTGATGTTCGTGATAGGAAAGCTGCAACTGATGCATTGGCTTCTCTGGAAGGAAAATGGAAAAATATTGATGTGCTTATCAATAATGCTGGACTTGTTTTTGGAGTGGATAAAGAATATCAGGGTGATCTTGACGAATGGGATATTATGATTGATACTAATATTCGTGCTTTATTGTCCATGACCAGATTGATCACTCCCGGAATGGTAGAGCGGGGTAGGGGACACATTATTAATATAGGTTCTATAGCTGGTGATGCGGCATATCCTGGAGGAAGTGTTTATTGTGCCACTAAGGCTGCAGTAAAAGCATTGTCTGATGGTTTACGTATTGACTTGGTTGATACTCCTTTAAGAGTTACAAATATTAAACCAGGTATGGTTGAAACTAATTTCTCAGTTGTTCGTTTCCGTGGAGATAAGGAAAAGGCAGATAATTTCTACAAAGGAATAAAACCGCTTACTGGAACAGATATAGCCGAAACTATTTATTTTGCGGCATCTGCCCCTGAGCATATTCAAATTGCTGAAGTTCTTATTATGCCTACTAATCAGGCTACGGGGACTATATCTTACAAAAAGACGGAAGCGTGAAAAAGTTGCTGAACATAATATCTTTTGCACTGTTGATTACTTTAGTGTCATTTTGTGCTAGTGATGATTCTCTTCTGGAAAATAAATGGCAACTCCGGAAGTATGTACATACTGATGGAATTGTGCAAAGTGAAGATAGTGTGTTCTATAATTTTATGAAGGAATCATTTTCGGCTATTTGTTTGCTTTCGGATGGAAGTTATACAACCATTTTTGGAAATTACTCCTTAAATGGCGATGAGTTAATGATTAAAATATTGCCCGAGTCAACCAGTGGACCAGCTTATGAAAGATATATAAATTGGAAAGATGGTGTCAGGATTTTTAAAATAGAGGAACTTTCTTCTTCTGTTTTGCAATTAAATTATAATGGAGAAAAATCAGTTTTCAGAAAATATTAATCTGAAATTATTAATTAAAACAGAAAATAAATTATGAAAAAATTAGCAGTATTAGGAACAAGCTTATGTATTGTTCTGGCGTTTACTTCTTGTAAATCAGGTGAAAGTGCATACAAAAAAGCGTATGAAAAAGCAAAACAACAAGAATTGGCACAACCTAAAGTGGCAGAACCTGTTGAAGTTGCTCCTGTTGCCGATGTTCCATTGGTGGAAACAAAGAAGGCTACAACAACTACAAATAGTGCACGTCAGGAAAGACTAACTGTTCAAGGTAATGGTACGCTACTTGAATATAGCGTTGTTTGCGGAAGTTTCCAGACTAAAGCTAATGCAGAAGCTTTGCAGGAAGATATGATTCGTGCTGGATATAAAGCTATTGTTGCTTATAATCCAGATAATAATTATTATCGTGTTATTATTAGCACTTTTGCTGATTATGCTTCAGCAACAGATTCTAAAGAAGCTTTTAAAGCTAAGTATCCTAACAGAAAAGATTTCCAGGGTGCTTGGGTTTTACGTAGAGTATTTTGATAAATCTATTTTGATATTTCCATAGAATATTCTTTCTATGGTAGTAAAGGCAGAAACTGTGAAGTTTCTGCCTTTTTATTTTGCGTCCGTGTATAGTGTATAACTTAAAGGTGTGAGTTTGTTTTGGGATTGGTGCAGGGAAAACGCATTATAAATCTTGTAATAATAATTCCCATAGATATTCGTTATCCCAACCTGCCATCATCCTCTTACGGTTGATGGGCGCTTTCTTTTTGCTATGTTTAAGTGTTGCCAGTGCAATCTTTGACAAAACAGAGAAGTTCTGCGCTGCTGTATTTTTCTTCTTTCCATAATCTTCGTGAAAGTTTACATCTAATTGCCAGTGTAAATTATTCTCAATTGCCCAATGCTTTCTATTATTTTCTAATATAATCTTAGCGTCAGGTGCAAGAGATGAAATAAAATATCTTCTTTCAGTACTCTCCTTGTTTTCTTTAATCACATACCGCACAGTCTCTATATACCCAAAGCATTTAAGCCCCGCCCATTCTTTTCCCATGTAACCTAGAAACAGAGGCTCTTTGCAACAATAACAAATGCGCTTTTCTATACGTCCATGCCCTTTCTCTTCTGTTTGATATACGTCTAAGCGAGAACCTGTTTCTTTGGCTACTACATCCTTCATTGAGGATTCTATTCTTTTTTTAAGTTTGGGATGGTTGTCTTTAACGATGAGTATGTAATTTCCTTCCTTCTCAATAATATTTTCGGCGATCTTTTTCTGACACCCCATAGCATCTATAGTAACAATGTTGTCTTTTAGGCAGAGTTTGTCTAAAAGTAAAGGAATTACTGTTATCTCGTTTTCCTTTTCTTCCGTAGAAAGTTGCCCCAGGGAAAGTCCCAACTCGGAGGCAAAAGCACTAATGACATGAAGTTTGTGCTTCCCTGCATCAGAAGCCTTAAGACTGGTGCCTCTACACTTTTTTTCTTCTGCTGATTCATAAGCTCCTTTTATGGTTTTTCCATCTATAGCTATATGTCCTGTATAGTCACCTACGAAATCACGAATCCAATCCCTATAAGCATTTTCGAATTTCGCCGGGTCTAGCGCGGTGAAAAAGCGAGAGAATGTATCATGAGAGGGAATACCTTCAAAACGCGGTAGTTTATCTCGAAAAAGAGATTCCTTGCTTTTGCCAAAATCCTCAATGGCATTCCAGCTTTCAGCACCACAAATAACAGCAGCAATTGCTATTATGACAATAGTCTCTGCACGATGTTTCTGACATCGCTCAATACGCTCATCTATCAATATTAATGAATTCGCAAAATTTGTTAATTCTTTTATTTCGACTATTTTATCACTTAGCTCTTTCATTTATCTTGGCGTTTACTATAATGTAAATATAGTAAATATTAGACATGTAAACAAATATATATCACTGTTTATTAGATTATTATCATGATATATATAAATATAAATACATACATATGTAAGCTGTTTATATAATGCGTTTTCCCTGGGGATTGGTGGTAACAAGCCATTGTTCTGAAGGGTAAAAGCTTTAGAATGGCTAGCAGTACTTGTTAAATGGATTATAAAAGTTTATAGTATCGTAAATAAGGAATTGCCGTATGCGTATGGTGGCATGGAATGTCGGAAAATGGAATAGGACGAAAAGTTGTTTCATTTTCCTTCTACTCGATTACCAATATTATATTTTTTGTTGGTAGTTATAATGATAGCAATTGAGCTTTAGATTAGGCTATGGGGTGTTCTTTATCTTCTTTCGCGCGCGTATATATATTATGTATAGCCAAGATAACCTTTCCTGAACCTCTTCTAAAATCACTAAAAATATGTTCTGTAACACGTTTGTAATTCAGCTAGTTATCTATTAATTGCAAAAAAAATAAGAAAAAAGAGTTAGATATATTTGGATTGGTAGTATTAAAGTTCTACTTTTGCACCCGCTTTGCAAGAGAGACAGAGCTTACGCAGTTGACATAATGTAAGATAACCGGTGCATTCATCGAGGTTTTAGAGAAAAAGAATTTAAAAAATATTCTCGAAAACATTTGGAGGTTAAAATTAAAAGTTCTACCTTTGCATCCGCTTACGAAAATAGCGTAACAAAAAGAAATCGTTCTTTGAATA